>Ga0182018_10001950_pt1 | contig 21955 bp, 30 predicted proteins | sample 812P2MmetaG_FD_120490 | JGI IMG/M metagenome (GOLD analysis project Ga0182018, IMG submission 120490) | Permafrost microbial communities from Stordalen Mire, Sweden - 812P2M metaG | ecosystem: Environmental > Terrestrial > Soil > Wetlands > Permafrost | place: Sweden: Stordalen | collected...
CCAGACAAGACCTGAAGTATATGAGGGTCGATGTCCCGTACATCAAGTGCTTCGGATACCAGATGGTCCAGGAGACCGTTGCCGCGATTACCGGGTTCTACCAGAGCTGGAGACCGGCGGAGCCCGACCCGGAGGAAGTGGCTCAACGCGAAGCTCTATCCAGACCCATCGTACCGATCCGTATCGATGGACCTCAGCCCAAGTTCGAGGGCCGGAGCGTTGACTCGCTTGACGCCGACGAACACTTAGGGATGCGCGTGAAGCGAGTGGTCTCACTCTTCGGGGGAAAGTAGATGCCCCGTCCCAACGATGTCGTGCGCGCTCTCCAGCGAGCCTGGAGTCGAGGGGATGCCTTCCGGAAGGAAGACCGGAACCCGGGTTCCGGTGCCCTAGGGCTGGAGGAGCAGCTGGAGAAAGTCACCGAATCCTAGCCACCCGTTACGGAATAGATCGGTCAGTCATCTCGCGAGTGTGTACCGGCAAAAGATGGAAGCACGTTCCTATGGCTGTAAAATAGCCTGCGCCACATGCCACCGACGTTTTACTTTCGCGCGCCCGTGGTCACACGACCCACTCGCGAGCGCCGCTAGCTGTTCGTCCGGGGGGTTCCCCTGGCACAGTGCCTCGTTCTGATCCGCGAGCCCTAGCCACACCGCAGCCGCCCGGTTGGGATCATTCGCGATCTCGATCGAGACCCCCCGGAGCTGCCAGGCCCCGTGGTCGAGATGGTCCGGACTCTCGGCACGCGCGTCCAGCCCGGACTCCCAGGCGGCGTAGACCGCCATCTGGGCCGCCCGCTCCCTCGTGGGGGCAACAGCTGCGATCGCGGCCGCAATCGCCTTGGCGTTCCGGACCCGACTCCATCGGTACGGGGCATCGCATCCACGTTCACAGATCGGGATCCGGTCCATCATGGCCAGCACCTCCCGCTGGGTGATGGGGGGCTGGGCGAGCTGCGCGATCAGGAGGGGGAGGATCATCATGGGGCGGGAGGGTACCGCGTGCTAGACTCCGAACCAAAGGAAAATGCCCCGCGACCTGCCAGGGTCCGGGGCTTGACCAGCGAGGTGACCGCCGATGTCAGGAGTCTACATTGAACAGCCATGCGCCGCTTGCGGAACAATTCGACGAGTACGTACCGATCGCACCCAGAACATTCACTGCCGACGCTGTGCTACTACGCTCTGGCACCAATCTGCGGATAAAAGTCTAGCTGAACGCTTCTGGGAGAAGGTCGACAAGAACGGTCCCATCCCCGGTCACCAACCGCATTTAGGCCCGTGCTGGATCTGGACGGCTACCACAAATCCGAACGGCTACGGCACAATCAATCTCGGGCTACGTGAGTACGGCCCCGGTCATAGGGGAGCGCACGTCGTCGCTTTCTTCTTGGCTGAAGGACGATGGCCAACCCCGAACGCTCTCCACCGATGTGACAACCCACCATGCGTGAAGGCCATCGATGATATATACGGCTCGGCTCACATCTTTGAAGGTACTACCGCTGACAACGTCGCTGACAAGATGTCCAAGGGGCGTCATCGGGGCAACGGGTACGGGCAACTGACGCACTGCCACGCGGGACACGAATTTACCGAGGTGAATACGAGACGGGATGAGCGCGGTCGTCACTGCCGTTCATGTGAACGAGAACGCTCACGCCGCCGTGATGAGGCCCGGCGCCATTCCAACCAGCGTTCCCCCTAGTTGATCCTCAAAGGCGAAGTCGGGGTCAACCTGAATCCCCGCAATGATGGTTTGCTGATGCTGCTTCATAGCGAACCCACGAGTAGCTACCGCCCGGGGACCAAAATCACTCCAATATCTGCGACATGTAGGAATCTCGTAGAGTTGCTCCGCTGACAGTCCGCACGCGAACCCCACGTACACACAGGGGACGAATCCCCCGATCGCCACTTGGCGACACCACTCGGTCGCGTGCTCCATCGTGGGGGCCCCCCAGGTCGACTGCGCGACGTCCTCCAGGTCCAGCACCACCGTGATCCCTATCCCGGTGATGAGCCCCGCCCCGGCCGCGTTGAGGGCCGCCCAGTGGCCGTCCGATGCCCCCCTGGCCCCGGAGGTCTCCCACCCGGCCCCGCCCTGGCTGGACCGGCAGTGCTGGACCGCAAAGAGCGCAAGCCCTGATGCCAGGATGGCCTCGGTCTCGGGGATCGAGAGGTCCCCCTGCTGCTGCTGGCCGAGAGACACGTAGCGGGCCACGAACCCGATGGGGGGTGTCGCGGGATCGAGGGACGCCGGGACATGCGCGGCAGCGAGCCGCGCCGCCATCGGGCCATTGAGCTTGGTATTCAGGTCGCACCCCCAGCCCCGGAGTTCTTGCGCGATGGGTGTCATGGGCGATTCCTCTCTAGAGCAACTTCAACGCGTTGACGGCCGTCGCGGCCCCGGCCACTCCCGCCACGACTCCCGCGACCGCCCCGATGATCTCTAGGACGGTCATGACCTTCCCGAACGTGTCGGGACTCCGCTTCCAGTCCGCGTCCCGGTAGTTCTCAGCCGCGACGATCTGCTGCTCGGGCGTGAGGGCGAAGAAATCCGTCCACTCGACGGGCTGCATGCTCGTTAGGGTCGCGAGCTCCGGGAGATACTTGTCGACGATCTCGTCCGGCGTCATGGCCGGCACTCGGGACCCCCATCCGGCACCGCGTGACCGTGCCGGAAGAGCATGCTCTCGTTGGAGCAAAGAGACGCGCGCTCTAGCGCCCTCACTTGCGCCGGGGGGCACCCAGCGTCAGGGGCGCAGATGCTCTGGACGAGGAGCTGCGCCCTGACGGCGTCCGTCGCGCTCTTGGTGTCCGCGTCTGCCCACTTGCCGCCGCAGCCGACGAACGACGCCACGAAGGCAAGCCACCAGAGCCGGATCATGGCTTCTCTAGCGTAGCTACGACCGGCACCACCTCGACGAACTCGGCATTCCCCTGGGGGCCGTAGCCGAACGACGAGCAGTATCGGAATAGCCTAGTCTCTTCGCCCCGTGTCGGAAACTCCGGCGCAACCGAAATGACCGGAGCCAGCCACGCGAGATCACCAGGGTACCGCTCGTCGGGAAGGCTCGGGATCGTCGCCCTCCCCACCAGCGCCCCGGCTCCAGGGTCGGCGACGTCGGTTCCTACGGCGCGGAGGTTCGCAATGTCGGTGGTGCTCACGGGCACGCCACCCCGGCCGCTACCACGCCCGCCTTGCTGGTCGCGACCGCAACCGGGGCACATTGGATCGGCTTGCCGGTCAGGCCCGCACACTGGCGGGACCCGTCGCAGTGGCTGAAGGTCTCGACGCAATCCGGAGCGAGTCCAGATGGGCACCCGAGGGTCGAGAGCCGGACACACGCCGCCTGGCAGGGGGTCACGATCGCGCCGTCGATCAGGATCGGGGCCGCGTCCGAGGAATCAGGCGGGGGATTCACGACACTCGGGGTACAGCCCCAGAAACCAGGGAAGCTTACGAGAACGATCGAGCAGCAGCACGCCAGCATGACGAAGGGGAGCTTCATGTCGTCCTCGTGAGGTTCAGGGACGCGCAGTCCTGGAACGCCGCGACCGCAGTCGAGTCACACCGCCAGAGACCCGTCTCCCCCCAGGTGGTGTTCCAGGAGTTCACGCAGAGCCAGATGGCGCTCGCGAGATCCTTCCCGTCCCACGAGAGCAGATCCATGATGTAGTTCGCGTGGTCCACGTCCCCGGTGAGCTGGGCCTGCGTCAGGACCCCACCCGTGTAGCCCTGAAATTCAGAACCGCTTGCCGGCAGGGCAATCGAGACCGGGAACCCCGCCGCAAGGGCAGTCGCGATGTCCGTCAACATCTGGGGCCCGGTGCTGGTCACGAAATACGCCCCGTCGAGGCGCGCCACTTGGCAAGCCTCAAGCTTCGTGAGATCCGGCTCGGTGGTGATGGTCCCCGGGTCCGCAGGATAGAGACCGTACTGGACCGCGGAGCATGCCCCGTACTCGCTCATCCCCGCCAAGACGTTGGATGGCTCCTGGCCGTTGTCATCGATGGGCGGGAGGTTCCCCGAGGCATCGGGCTGGCGGGTCGCGACGAATGCCAGCTGGTAGACAGCAATCGGGCTGATGAGCGGGACCGGGGTCCCGGCGAGTGCGAGCCGGAGGGTCGCCCCGCCCGCGTGTGCATGGCCCTCACAGGTGCCAGTCTGGCCCTGGTTGAGTACCCCCGGGCCACCCATCCGGGTTTGGAACAGTCGTGAGTTGTTGGTCGCGGTCGGGAGCGTTGCCGACTTGGCGGCCAAGAAGTCAGGGTGCCGGAGGAGATGCAGACCCTTGCGGCGCGCCACGACCTCCGGGGGATCGGGGCGATGCCCGGTGCGGTGCATTACTTCGCACCAGTAGGGGAAGCCTGAGCAGGCAATGCTCCGACCACGCTCGAACAGTTCGAACTCGTGAAGGCGGATGCCGTCAGGCCCGCCCCGCCGCCCGCCACCGTCGCCAACCCCGCCAGGATGGCGGCCGTGACGGCCAGACCCGTCTGGAGCCCCTGGTTACTGGACTCCAGGGCCGCCACGCCGGCGAGCCCCGTAGAGCCCGCCCCGACGATCAGGCCCCCGAGCATGAAGCTGTTGTGTTCGAGCGCGTCGTTCTGACAGGTGCTGACCTGCTGGGTGTTCGTCGGTGTCACCGGGACGATCGGGGCATCTGCAATACAGGCCGTCTGGGTCGCCCCGATGAAGACCAGACAGAGCAAGAGGACCGTCGCCTTGGCAGCATTCTGGGCGACCGCCTTGACGCTGACGGATGGGAAGAACGAACGCTGGGCGAGTGCGATGACCGCCATGACGCCCGCCACGATCGCGCCCCCGACAATCGACCAGCGCTTCGTGGGGTCAGCGAGATCGGTGAAGACCGCGAATGCGCCACCGTCCTGCGCAACCGCCGCCATGACGGCACCGAGGAACGTAGAACCCGCGAGGGTCAACCAATGGGCGATGGTGGGAGATAGCTTGGGCAATATCATGAGGGTGTCCTTTCGAATGTCTGGAATCTACTTGGCGCGCTTTGCAGGCGCAACGGGTGGCGGAGGCTCGGCGCGCGCCAGCTGTCACCCGCTCTTCAGCAGGCCAGCGAGCTCGATGCCAACGACGATGACGATCGCGAGCAGCAAGATTATTTCGCTCAACATAAGTCTTCCTTTCAGTGACTCTTGCGCGCAGCGTTGGCTGGCGCAACGGGTGGCGCAACGGGCGTAGGCTCGGCGGTGACTGCCGCGACGGCGGACGCGGCGACATCTACCGCTCGGGCCATCGCTGCAACCTGCTGACGTGAGTTCGCTCGCTCCTCGAGCGCCCCCTCGGCGTGAGCCGCGGACTTGGCTTCAGCCACCTTCGATGCGTAGCTCGTCGCGACGCTCACGACTCCGAGCCCGGCCGCGGTGACGATTGCGACGAGCGCCGCGATCCACCTCTGGCTGTTCCTGCGCGCGTTCGCGTCCGCTGCATCCTTGATGCGCTTCTTGTCCGCATCTGACGCCTTCGTCGCGTCATCAATGGCTTTGAGCCGCGCGAGTTCGCTGTCACGGAAGGCCTCTTCCGTCCTTCGGTCAGCCTCGATCTTTATCTTCGCCGTCGCCGCTTCAATCATCGGCTGAACCATCGCCGCGACCTCTTCGGGGCTTGCGTGGACCTTCGGTGAAGCGGCCACAGCGACGCCGGCCTTGCGTGCGTTTTCCTCGCTATCGTCAGGGTACGAGTCAAGCTTGGGACGGGGCGGGGGCACCGATGGCGCGCGGGCCGCTTCGTTCTGCGCTTGCCGCTCCGCGTCCGCCATCGCGTCTCGGATCGACCGCTCTCGAGCCACCTCGAGGTTTTGGATTCGGTAGTGGATACTCGTGTGCTTGGCGTCGTTCTGCTTCCGATATTCTTGGCACTCAAGCTCATGCTTCGTCATCCGATCAGACAGAACGCCCATCGTGCGGGCGAGGTTCGCGTTCGTGAACCCCTCGGCGCGCTCGCGGGCCTGCCACTCGAGGAACTCGTCGAGAGACGTCTGCTGGGCAGTAGAGAGTTCGCTCACCTGGGCGCCCACTTCTTGCCGGTCACCACGAGCTGGCGCGCCCCGCCGTCGCCTCGTGCGGCCCCGAACACCTCGGGCTCGAAACAGCACGAGTCGTCGAGGCACCCAATGATCGGGAACGGTCCACCGCAAATGTGATCCTGGGCGCAGCACGCGAGCGGGGAGGGAGAGCACACGACGTTCGCTGGGCCACACGGGTATTCCTTGCTCGGTGGGGCCGGCTGGTCGTGCTTGTCGACCCACGCGCAGGCGAAGAGAGCGAGGAGGGCGAGGAGGAATGGTAGACGACGCATTTGTGTCCTCAGTTGCAGATCGACCCGCCGCCGGGCCAGTAGGCGCATCCCACCGTCGCCCCTAGCGTTGTGTCGAGTTGGGCCGGCGAAAGCGTGAACGGCCCGGTCAGCAAATAGTAAAAAGTGTTCTGAGTGGTGTGCCCACTCCAGAAAAGTTCCCCATTCGCTGTGCCTCCGCGATTCAGGAACGTGGCCACAGCCTGCCCAGCACCGCTTGGATAAGTTACGTTTGCCCCCTCTAAAACCCCAATATCTCCAGGCCCCCAGAGCTGAGGCCCCAAGTGAAATAGAGCACTCGCCTGAAAACCAACATCGGCTCCTGGGTAAACCAGAATTGAGGCGTTAGCGTCGATGTACGCACTGCCGATAAAGTTACCCACGCCGCCCGCAACAAATCCCGGGGTCTGGCCGAGGTAAACGTCCTCGTCCCACCAGGCCGTAGATGTTGTAAGACAATTCTGTCCGGAACCGCCGGCAGAAGCCTGTTTGCCATAGACGCCAGCGAGGACATAGTTCTGTTGGCCTCCGAAGCCACCTGTCGGATTGTCGACGGACACCTCACCATTGGATGCGGAGACGTTGTGGTATATCGAGATCCCGTTGCTTCCAGGCACACTCTGAAAGCTCCCCTCGATGACATCCGTGTCGAGAGAAACACCGTTGTTGACAGTAATCGAGTTGCTCGAGCCGGAGAGGTCACAGTCACGAATAAAGAGATTATTGGCCGTTTGATTTCCTGCGCCGCCCGACTGCACATACGCAAACAGGTGGTTTACAACGATCTTGACGGGCCGATAGATGCTCACCGAATCGCCGCTCGAAATCACCACCTCTACGGGGGTGCCCGTCTGGGCGTTGCCATTGGAGGGTTGCGAAAAGGCCCACGTGTCCCCAACTCCAGGAGTTCCGCCCGACGTCGTCAAATCAAACACGGGCCAGAAGGTTGAAGCGTTGGTCGTGTCGACGATCATTTCGTCGTAGCCGAGCGTCACGCCGGCAATCGCAGCCTGGTAAAGGCCCCTACCCGGCGTGCTGCCGATAAACGATAGGTTGTAGGCGCGGGCGACAAAGGACGAAAGGACTCCCGTTGCGAGAAGCTGCGCCGAACCAAGTGGGCACTGAAACGTAACCTGGGTTCCGCCCAGGATCTCGATGTCCGCGCTAATGGTGTCGGTTGTGTCGTTCGAGACGAAATTGACGACGTTCCCACCGCCAGAGAACGACGGGCATCGGCCCCCGCCGCCGCAGCCCCACCTCTGTGCGTACAGACCGGCCCACGTGCGAAATGGGCCAGTTCCGCTGGGGCACACGGCGCCCGAACAGCCTCCGGTGCACGTGGCGCTGGTGCCCGTGTTCGCGTCGCTGGCGCATCCGATCGAGTTCAAACCATCAACGAAGAACGGTGATACGTTCCATCCTCCCGTGTTTGGGGGCGTGTACGCCGCCCCGACGCGCGGAGTGGCGCAGGGAGAAGGGCCACTGCACCCGACAAAGAGCGCCAGCGTGGCTACCGCGATCGGCCTCAATAGTTGCATGAGATCGTGTTCGTTGTACCGGAGGCATCCACGTAAACAATCGCCAGCGTATTTGCCAACGAAGCCCCAATCACGGCCGCAGGGCACACCGCACCGCTCGCGTTCTCGAACTGCAAAGTGCCCGTGGTGCTCGTGAGCCCGTCGAGCGCGAACTCGTAGTGTCCCGGAAAATCCGGCACGATCACGACAGCGTTCGATGTCGTCAGCGAGCCAGTCAGCCTATTTATGACATCTTGGTACTGCCCGGCCGACAGCGTGAACGTGCCTCCAGCGCCGATCGCGATGGCGGTCGGAGAAGCAAACTGCATCCCTACGCCGTGGGTACCTACGGTGACTTGATCATGATTCCCAAGGTTGACGGTTCCCCCCGACATCGTGAGGATGTTGAGTGTGTAGAGGGTAATATTTGCGCCTGAGTTACTAGACACGTCAATGGTGACGTGACTGCCATTCACCCATGAGGATGGGGAACTTATGCCGGTGTCACCAATTTGTAAGGTCGTCGAGTTGGTCAGACCAATAAGGTTTAGGTCGGCAGAGTTGGTGGAGTTCCTCTCCTTGATCTGCGTAGCGTTCGATAGTCTGATTGCGCCTGTCAGGGCGGGCGTTGATCCGAAAGCTCCAGGCGTGGCGCCGTTGATTACGGTCGACGCGTCCGCAATTGGCCCAACGACGAGCGCGAGGACGGCGATAGCGACGAACAGAGGCGCGGCAAAGAGTCGGCTGCGTGACACGATGGTTGTCATTGGGCGGGGGTCATCCTTTAAAAGACGTTGCTTAGAGACGCGCCTGCTAGGTTGGACGCTTGGCCTCCAAATCCAGCCGGGCCCGCTGCGGCGTCGAGGTTGGCTACGCTAGTCGTGATACCCGCATGGATCGTAAGGACTCCAGCGGCGACCGTTTGGCTATTGGCCGTTGTGTTTCCGTTCATGCCGATTCCGCCTGTCATTGCAGGCGCCGTGATAACCGCCGACTGAAGGTCTGGCTATAGGTCGTGTACTGGTCGACCTGGAGATTGATGGTAGCGACCGGCATCAGGTGACGTAGCGACCGTGAAAGTACGTCTCGAGGTTTGTGCGATTCGCTGCACTCAGAGTTCCGATGACGTCGACCACCTCTGTTACGGACCCGGTGAGCGGAGCGGATATGCCATCCCCATAGACGCCAATGTAGATTCCTCCCGGAGTCGAGGCCCCGGCATTCCCACTCGCGACCTGCGCCCCGTTTTGAAAGATCAAGCTTCCCGCTCCACCGGAGAAGAAACCGGACTTCATATGTAGTTCACCAAGATATCGAAGCTCGCCCCACCGGCCGAGTAGCTCGCCTCGGAGGTCGAGATCCCGATCGAGATCCCGGTCGAGAAAAGGATCCCACCGGTCCCGAAGAAGTCCGTCCCGAGCACCACTGCGGAAGATGCCGGGATCAACACGGGGATCCCGATGATGGTCGTGAACCCGCTCGGGATCGTGATCTGGTTGGCCATGATGGCCCAGACGTTCGAGGCGGTCGTGTTGTAGACGTAGATCGAGACGATGTAGCCCGCCGTCGTCTTGACCACGAGCCCGTTCGCCTGCGTGGTCCCGGTAGAGGCGATCCCCGTCGAGCTCGATGCCCCGAACCGGTGGGGGCCCGCATCCGAGATCCCTTGAGAGGCATCCGGGATCCTTTGAGAGGTATCCGGGCACCCCACGAGGGCAAGCAGGAACCCAAATAGAACAACGTTGCGTATGAACTTCATGGGTCGATCAATCCTCATTGGCTCAGGCTCGTCACGACTCCGCCCGATGTGTACGAACCGGCCGCGGTTCCGGGCAACGTAAAGTGGGTGGAGTCGATCACGATGACGTTCTTGAAGTTGCTCGCGCCGTACGAATCGTAAATCCCATTCGGGGCCGACCCACCCGACCAAGTAATCCCCCGAATCGAGACCCCCATGCCGGTCGCCAAACCGTGCGGGGTCGAGGTCGTGAATGTGAGGAGCGTGGTGGAGACCACGTTCGAGATGTTGATCTGCACCGGCAGGACCGGGACCGGTAGTCGTTCAACGAGCGCTGCCGCGTTCGCACCGTCGGCCGCTGCGTTGCCGAGGCAAAACCCGTAGTAGGTGAGGTTCGCAGGGGTCGCGGTTGTCGCGTAAGTGCGCCAGAACTCGCCATCACCCGAGATCTGATAAAAGATCGATGTGCCGTCGTTCAGAATGCGGGTGAAGATGCAAGGGGCCCCGATGGCAATTCCTGTCTCAACGATAACGGTGATGAGCCCTACACGCGTTCCGCCAAGTGTGACCTCGTCAACGTTCCATCCCTCGTTGCTGGCCAGGAACCTGGCCATCAGGTAGGCGACGGACACCCCCGACGTGACCCCGGTCGTGACACATACCCCGCACTCGGTCTCGTTTTCTTGTGGCTCCTGCCCGAGCGTGTAGAAGCCGCACGGGATGACCCACGAGGTAGAGGACGTAAAGCCCCCGGGGAGCGCCCACAGGATGGCGCAGAACGAGTTCCCGCCATTCTGGGTGAGGAGGAGAGAGTCACCCTTCTGGGTGACCCCGAGGCTCCCTACGACAGTACCGGTCGACCCGAGTGGCGGGGCCGGCTGGTACCCGGCCCACCCGAATTGCTGCCACGCCGTCGTGGCGGGATCGTCGAAGTAGATGACCGGGACGTCGGTGCAGAGATACCCCTTGGATGACCCTACCGCGGTCGGGCGCGCACTCGCGAGCCCCATCAGGAGAGTGGTCCCGGCGCTCGCGTTCGCCCGGATGACCGCATTGATCTCCTTCACGAGCCCGTAGGTCGGGTCCTGCTCGAGCGCCTCGTTCTGGCTGATGACCCGCAGCCCGTTGGCGAGCGGGACGTTTACCTTGAAGGTGGTGGTGTAGGATTTCTGGTAGACGTTGTTGGCGTCGTACCCCGCGCCCTGCCGGGTCTGGGACCCGATCCCCACCGTACTCTGAAACACATAGCAGGTGCCTGCCGCCTTGCTGGTGAACGAAAATGTATGGGTACCCTGGTTGACCACCAGGGTCGCGTTGATGGCAGCCGTCCCGGTCGTGTCATCCGCCCCGTAGCAGGTGAGGTGCCATTGCTCTACCCCCGCGGGATTGACGAGCGCGCCCGTGATGGTGGAGCTCGCCGCGACGTCCTGGGGAGGGACGGATCCGCCGACGAGGCATGCCGGATTGGGCAATCTCTAACCCTTCGTCCGCACAAGCTTGTTGAAGCACACGATCCAGCCGTTCACCGGATCCTGCTCGAGGACTTCGTTCTGGCACATCACGATGTTGCCGGACGCCGTCGGGACGTAGCACTTCAGGGTCGTGGTGTAGAGCGGCTGCACGATGTTGTTGACGTCTCGCCCTGCCCCCTGGCTCGAGAGATTCCCGACCCCGACCGTCGACTGGAGGATCACCGCTGAAGGAGTTCCAGCCGACGTGAAGCTGAAGGTCTTCGCCGTCTGGTTGACCGCAAGGCTCGTCTGGAGGGTCGCGAGGACCGAGTTGTCGTCGCACGAGAGTATTATGAGCCCCCAGAAGACCACCCCCGCGGCGTTCGCGAGCGCCCCGTTGATCGTCGAGGTCGCGGCGATGCTGGCAGGGGTGGAACCCCCACCAATCGTGCAAATCGGACTCGGCATCGGGCTTGGTTACCTACAGGTAGGGCGAGACCGGAACCCGGGTTCCGGTCTGGGAGTCGGGCTGGACTTCCTCACCGGCCCGGGATATTCTTTCTCTTGTCGGGTCCGCGTGACCCGGTGGAGGATACGTCGATGATTGCGATGGCGTTCAGAATGGTACTCTTGTGGGTCTTCGGCTCAGCGATAGCTGGGATCCTGGCCCTCTTCTGCGAAGAGGGGATGTTGGCGCTCTACTGCCTCGTGTCATTCGGACTGAGCGGTCTGGCGTTCCTCATCGTGGCGTTCGCCCAGATCCTGGTCGGTAACGGTAATCGGAGGACGCTATGAAGACGATCTTGTTGCTGGGTGCCTTGGCGATGCTCGGGTGTGGCGGAGCTCCATTCCAGGGCGGGGACCCGCCGGAAGATGACGCGGGCCCAGTACTATTGAAGTCTGGTGACCCCCCGATACCGGATGCTGGGTCTCCCGATGTCACTCACTCTGATGCCCAGACGGATGCAAACATCATCGCTGCTGATGTTGTGCAACAAGCGTTGGGAGATGGTCCCGCTCCATTTATCGTCGGGGGATACTCCGGTACAGATGCAGGAGGAGGCTGCGTCAGCTTTGCGTCGAACTGGTGCCCTCTCGACGTGGCCTACGTATGTCCGGCCGGTGTTACACCCATCGTCGGTACGTACGAATGCAGGCCGGTGAACGAGGGATGGTGCTGCGACTAAGGCCACTGCATGTTCGGGATCCCCGTGTAGGCGAGGGAGATCCCGAGGTACACGTTGGTGAAGTGCGAGTTCGTGGACGACTCGTCGTAGATGCCGATCAGGTACGCGTATTGGCCCGTGGCGATCACGTTGTTCTGATTGCACATGTACGTCCACGACTGGACGAACCCCGAGTCGTACCAGGCCGCACCGGAACCCGGGTTCGCAGGAGATTGCTGACCGGTACTCGAGAGCTGTTGATTTGTCGGGACCGCTCCGAGTCCGGGTGTGAGCGGAACTCGTGTGACCACCGCGATGGGGAGTTGCGACGGGACTCCTGAGTGAGCGGCCCCGACCGCGAAGAAGATCGTCACCCCTGTCAAGGTCGCTCCGTTGTGGAGCGCGGTGATCGGACACACAACCCCGACCCCTCCAGCATCCGATACGTTCTCGAGTGCGGTGAATATGTAGAGTCCCCCGCCCCCGAGTGCCCAGCTCGATGGAGGGAGGATAGGGCAAAGGGCCTGCGAGACTGTCCGGGTGCGGGTAGTGCCCGTCACGGCACCACCCGCCGTCACGGTCGCGAACGCCGGGAAATCGTTCGAGCCTCCCCCGAGCGCGATCCCGCCCTGGATCGTGCTGAGGATGCCCGCCGAGACCCCGGAGGCGATGACGGGCGTCGTCGTCCCGGGGGCGTACCCGAACCCGATGGAGCCCGTCGTGAAGGCCCCGCTCATCCCCTGGGAGCCCGCAGATATGCCGGCCACCAACGCCGCCGTACTGGCCATCCCGAGCAACCCTGAGAGGGTATCGCCCGCCACTGTCTTGTCGACGGAATGCGAAACGTTGAGATCGATGGTGTTGAACTGGGTGCTCGAGACGGTGGCGCCGAACGAGAAGGGTCCTACTCGAGTGAAGCTCAATTCAGCGATCCCTTCATGTCCCGAATGCGCACAGCCCGTCGAGGTCCGGCTGGTCGAGGAAGAACCCTAGAGCCCCGGATGTTTGCGCGATCACGTTGAACGTCGCCCAGCCCGGGAGCATCGAGTCGAGCGCGGACTTCGCGGCCCCTACGAGATTCCACCACGCACTATTGGGGTACCCCGTCAGGCCTGACCCGATCTCGTAGAACGGGGACGTGAAGGGGAAGCAAACCCCCACCATCGCGATCGTGCTCCACCAGAGCAGCAGCGGGTCCACCTGGAAGGTGATGACGTCCCCGGAGTCGTACGTGTTGGTGCTCGCGAGCACGAGCGTTAGACCGGTCGTCCCAAGAATATTGTTCGCCTGGACGGTCCCGCTCCCACTCGTGCCGGTCCCAACCGAGACCCAGCTGTAGGTCCCGATCCCGTACCCCCCGGAGCCCGTGAGCGTGACGTTGATGATCCGCGCGATATCGGGGGTCCCCGTTACGGAGGGGATGATCCCGTACGTCCCGCCCCCGGCCGCGTTGACCGTGACGTTCCCGATCCCGTTGATGAACGAGAGAGCGTTGCCCGGGGTCTGGGTAACGAGCCCCGTGTAGCTGGCCCCCAGGATGCCCGCCATTGCGTCCGAGACCTGCTGGGTGGCGTTCCCACTCGCGAACCGTTTGAACGCAGCCGCGACCCTAGCGCGGCGCGTCGGGGGGGGATCCGTCGGGAGTACCCCCGGGATGGCGAAGATCTTCTCCCACCTCGAGAGGTTGGGGTCCTGCATGGTGGCGGGTTGGAACGCGTACGAGAGCCGGTCGTTCTGCCCCACCCCGTCGAACACGATACAGCGAGCGAATGCCATACACTCGATCCCGACCGGGTCTGAGGGTGGCCAGGCTTGGCTGTAGAGGCTCCCACGCGCCCGCTGGAGGGCTCGGGTCGTGTGCTCCAGGAGAGAGACGCTGGAGCCCGTCCCGGGCTCGCCTCCGCTCCCGTAGCGCTCGGGCGAGGGGTATGCGCCACCGGTCGGCATACTAGCGGGCCATCACGTTGAAGATCGCCCCGGGGGACGGGTCGACCATCGTGCTTGACCCAACGGCATTGAAGAAGCTCATCCCGAGGACGTTCGGCATCGAGCACCCGATACAGGTGAGGTACGGGATATTCTCGGGGGTCGCGATTGCGCTCTGGAGATTCACGGTGTGGTTATTCCCGAGCTCGTCCACCACGACCCCGCCGCTGGCCCCGGCCGCGTAGATGATCGACCACTGCCCGACCGCGACCCGCTGGATCGTCGGGGCGACGTTCGCCCCGTTATTCCAAACCTCATCGTGGAAGAGAAAGACGGGAGTCCCGGTGCCCGCAGATTTGATGCGAGCCGAGACGCGCGCGACGGTTGCGGTCGCGGAAGTGGCGTCCGCAAACCCTGCGTTCGCGGCTGCCGCAGGGCGCTCGCGCGTCGGGTCGATAGTGGACGAGTAATCGAGTACCGCACCGCCCGCGGTCGCGAGTGAATCTCTATCGGGTAGGGGCATGGCTAGACATTCCGGTATCGCCGCTAAGCAGCAAAAAACCCGATTGCGCGAGGGACGAAGATGGAGGGCGGGTTGCTCGTCAACTGGCCCGTACCGGTCCCAGATACGGTGGCGACGATCGACGTCGGGACCGTCGGGACCGGGGTCGTGGGGGGCTGGGTGGTCGGGACGGACGTGTAGATGAACTGCGCGTTGAGGACCTCGGGGCCCGCGTTCTCCATCACCCGGAGGAAGTTCGCGTCGAGCCCGTACGGGAACTGCTGGGAGGCCCCGGGGGTCGGGTGCCGGAAGGCGCGCGTCAGGGTCGTGGCGTTCGTGGACCACTCGCCGGGCCCGAGGTTCGCAAACGCCTGGAGGGCGGCCGTCAGGTAGTTCTGCTGCTGGACCGACTGGGGGAAAATAAAGGCGAGCGCGGCGATCCCGGGGAGCGGCGACGACAGGGTGACTCGGTACGTCGGGAGTAACCCCGAGAACCCGGTCGAGACAATGCTCGCGACCTGGGACGTGTAGAGCGTCCAGGTGGAGGGACTGATCCACGCAATGTTGGTCACCCCGGCAATCGGGGCCGCGTACGCAACGACCGTGATGTCCAGACTGGACTGGACCGCCACGACCTGGCCCCCCAGGTTCCCGGCCCCGCCCGTCGCGGGCCACGGGGTACCGTCGAGCCACCCGCCCCCCGGGCCCGCGACCGCCGCCGTGGGGGCGGCCGGGAGCGAGAGCTGGATCTGGATATCGACCGGCTCGTTGAGCGGCTGGGTGAGGCAGAGGAACTGATTGCTCGGGAGCAGCCCCGCGACATACGGGAGCACCGTCCCGTTGATGAGCGACGCGTTGTTGCCCGTCCCGAAGTCTCGGTTCTTCGACGTCGCGGAGAGGATCCCTTGCGTCTGGGCTGCCCTCACCACGCAGGCAAAGACTGACGCGGGCCCCTGGAGGGCCGGGTAGATGAACCCCGCCTGGACGTCCGGCGTACTCTCCTGACACCACTGGGCGATCTGGCTCCAGTTCCCACCCTTCGGGGGATTCTGGAATACCGAGAGCATCCGGGCCCGCGGGGGCTCGTCGTTCCCGACCTCGCTATCCAGCCCCCCGCTCAATCCGTCCGTCCCGCCGGTCGTCCCGACGCTCGCGTTCGACTGCGTGAAGGGCGGGGCGATGAGCCACGTGAGGGTATCGCCGTTCGCGTGGTCGGTTGCGCTCCCCCCGTTGACACTGATGACCGGCACGTACAGCTGGGCGGGCTGCCCTGCCCCGGGGTTGCCTGGCCCGTACTGGCCCCCGACCGTTACCTGGTAGAGTTGCCCACCCGTGTCGACGAGCTGCTGGGTCGACTGGACGTTGACGTACCCGGATGTGATCTGGAAAACCGGCGCGATAACGCCCGTCGCCTGGGATGCCCCGTTACGCGTGAGGCTGAGGACTGCCAGCCACCGGTCGAGGAACGTCCCGCCCGCCGTGTCGGGCATGATGTTGTTGTTCGAGATCGCCGTGTTGGCGTGGACGGGCGCGATCGCGTACGCGATCCCCCATGCCAGAAGATCGTAGTCCGAACCAGGGCCAATGTTCGGGTTGAGGATCCCAATCGATATCAGTCCGTTCTTGACCGTCCTGATGAAATCGTCGTGGACCTGGAGGGCCGTCTTGATGACGAGCGTCGCGGGACCGATATTCGAGGGCTGGGTCATCTGGAGGAGGGGATTACGGTCGTACTACGGGCCAAACTTTGTCGTGGTCTCTTGGCCCGTCGTCAGGTCACGCCACCGGAAGAAGATCGCGGCCCCGTCGTTCACCCCGCCCACCGGCTGGGTACTGACCCCGAGGATCTGGACGAGCTTCAACTTGATGAGGTCCTGGAGCATGCTCGAGACCTCGGTCGCGCACCGCCGCTGGAAATCCCCCTGCTGCTCCTGGGTGTTCGAGAACGACTGCCCGAGCCCCCTCAGGACGGAAGAGTTCTTGCGGGTCGTGGCCCGGATGAGTACCAGCTGGTTGACGTTCCCCATCCCCTGGAGACGCCCGTCCGCCGTGAACTGGTAGGAGCCCGTCTGGGGATTGATGTACCGACCCCCGCGCGACTCCCCCGTCACGGTATCGGGAAGAATCTGAGTGTTCGGGATCGAGGCGGGGACGATGACCCCGTAGCCGGCGGGCGATGTGCCGGCCGGGCACTGCCCTGCTCCTAGGATCCCCATTGTGTCTTAGACCGGAACCCGGGTTCCGGTCATAGCCCCGGAGGGGCGTCGAGTGGGCAGAACGGGGCCGGGAGCGGGATGGTGGGGATCGGGGGGATCTGGACCCCCAGGCCCTCCAGGAGCGCGATGATGGCCGCCAGGACGCTCGCGGGGTTCGGGATAGTGATAGACGGGGGGGTACAGAGCGAGGCCATCCTGGGGCTCCTACGGGCTGATGAAGACGGTTGTGGACGCGACCCCCGCGAGACCCGCGGGGCCGTGAAGGGCGGCGGTCAGGGGCAGCGGGGTCGCGAGCGGTCCGAGGAAGGTCCCGACCGTGCCGCTCACCGCCACCATGCTCCCGTTGACCTCGACCTGGGTTCCCGCGAGTGTCGCGATCCCGGTGGGGCTGAGGGTAAGGGAAGCGGCACCGGACGTGATGGTGATCCCGCTCTCGTTGACCGTGATGCTCCCCCACGGGGTCGCGAGCACCCAGCCGGTAGGGCTCAGGGTCGCGCTGATGCTCGTCCCCTTCTCGGTGTTGTCCTCGGTCGTGTACTGGACGACCGAACCATTCGCTTTACAGAACTGGCGGGCGGCCCCGACGGTCGCGTAGTTGCAGCACTCCCCCGGCTGGAGCTGGGCGTAGATCTTCGCCGCCCGGAGGTCGCGCGCCCCGAAGACCATGTCGCGATCGGAGTGCTTGATCGCGATCCCCTGACAGCTCGCGGCCCCCTGGGTCGGGGGGGCAGGGCAGGAAGCAAACCCGCTGGGCTGCCACCACTCCGCCTGGTCGTGATCGACATTCTCGTTGGTCGAGTCCCCGACCTGCACCACGATCGCGTTCGTGACCGGGTCGAGCGATACCCCCATGACGTCGAACCCGACGTTGAGCATATGGGCAAACGCTGCGGTACCGGCTTTCGATGCCATCTCAGAAGACCAACGTGTTGGGCAAGCAGCATTCCAGGGTGGTTGTCGTGCCGGTCGACCCTGCGGCCTTGTGGAACCGCCTGCCCTTCACCCAGAGCTGGAGGTGCAGGTTCGAGATATCGTCGTCCACATCCACAATGGTGTCGATCGCGATCGGCTGGCCGTTCAACTGGTGGCCCTCGATCGTGTAGCTCGCCGTCAGGAGCTTGCGGGTGTGGAGCGAGAGCTGCTTCTGGAGGTGGGCGTTCACCTGCGCCTGGTTGTGCGCCTCGGTGGCTCTCGAGAACATCGGGGCCGGGAACGGCTCTTGGATCGGGATGAACGAAAGGTCGCTGAACTGGTCGATGTCGAACGGCGGGATGATCGCCTGGCTGGTGGGGTACTGCTGGGCGAGCGCCGTCGCTTGCGTAGGGGTCGGGTTCGGGACCCGGAGGATCGCGCTCGAGTTCTCGCTGTTACCCGTCAGGAGGAACTGCTGGACCGCCTGGGTGAGGAGGTCCGGTTGCTGCTGGGTATTCTTTGGCGGCCCGGGATTGCACTTCTGGGCCCCGAAGTACTTGGCCGGGTCGAGCGTCGTCTGGACGTACGGGTTGATGATGTACGTCTGGATGCTGGTCTTCGGGGTCGCCCCACCGCCCCCGAACCCGCGGGACACGATGAACCAGGGCTGTTGCTTCCGGGACTTCGTGACGTCCCAGTCGATCACGTTGTTGTGGACGTCGGACGCGTCGAGCCTCAGGTGGATCTGGTAGCTCGGGTCCTGGTCGAACTCCGGCGTACTGACGATGAGGGTCTTGCCGTCCACCGCAGGCCAGATCCAGAGCCCCATCAGCTGGGAGACACGGGTCGCAAACGTGAAGACCCCCTCGGCGTCGTACGGCTTGAGGGCCTGGAGCTTGTAGATCGGGTCGTTGATGGGCTTACGCTTGCGCTGAGACGACTTGACCCCGTAGGTCCGGCCCCGGATGGCGTCCCGGTTCGCGTAGTTGTCGTTCACGAACGCCTGGATCCCGAAAGGCGCGAACGTCTGGGTGATGAGCTGGTCCAGCGTCATCCCGTCCTTGTACCGGACCCCGTTCGGATCGAGCTCCGCGTCGACCGCCCGGGCTAGCCAATCGCGGAACCGGATCTCGAGCAGCGACCCGCTCTTCCTCGAGCCGCTGTAGTGCAGGTCGTCGATGTACCCGATTGACTGCGTGACCCCGTTGAGCGTGACCGCGACCTTCGCCCCCAGGACCAGCGTCTGGGTGTCCTGCCTGGTCAGCTCCCCCGTGTTGAGCGTGAAGGACCCGGAGTCGGACGGGCTGAGGAAGTCGCTGATGTAGTCGTAGGAGATGAAGCTCGTGTACTGGACCGACTGCCCCCCGGCCGGCGGGGTGACCGTGATGTTGAGGGTCTGGTTGTCGGGGCTATCGGCGTCGTACTGGGCCATGTCAGGTGTAGTACCGGACCTTCGTGCCCGAGAGGATGATCGCCTGGCTGATGAGGGTCGGGTTCAGGGTGAAGATATCATCGAGCGGGGCCGGGATGTTCTGGGCCACGCTGAAGAGCGGCTGGTCGACCGTCACCCGGTAGAAGCTCACCGGCTTGCCGCTCGTCAGCTGGAGGCTCTTGAGATCGTACGCGGCTGACTGGACCTGCATGCAGGCATCGTAGATCGGCCAGTTGAGCGCACTCGTGTTGCCCACCCCACCGTTCGGGTTGAGCGTCTGGGCTGCGTCGCTGTAGCCCTTCAGGGCCTGGACGATCGTGTTCGCCTGGTAGAGGATGTTGTCGATCCTCCCCCCGAGCTCCTTCGCCATGAGGGACGGGGTATCGATGACGCCCCGGATCGCGAACGCGAGATCCGAGAAGCTGAATGGGAACGTCGGGAGACTCGGCCCGATGACGTTCGGGACGTCGTTGTCGAGATCCGCCGACGCGCTCGCGACCTGTCCCGCTGGGGAAGGACTCGCGAGCGCGGCCGTGACTTGGTTGATGTCGCTGTCATCGGTCTCGAGCCAGACCGCGTTGACCCAGACACCCCCGAGCGAGTGCCCTGACCACTCGGTGTGGCAACTCTCGAGCTTGCAAGTGATCGGCCCAAGCTCCGGATGCTGGAGAACCCCCGTCGACCGGTCGGCGCACGCAGCAAAGAAGGAGCGCCACTGGGACGGGTAGAGGTTCGTCCCGCCCCAGGATTCGTTCATCCCCGCGGTGAGCCCGTTGATGAACGGGATCCGGGCTGAGAACTGAAGTGGTGATCGGCCGGTGCCCTCGATGTAGGCACCGTCCCGGTCGGTCATCTTGTGGATCGCGAGATCCTGCCGGAGCTCGATCGTGAAGCTCTCGGTCGGGAACCCTATCCCGCGCCACTGGTACTCGACCAGGTAGTTGAGGACGTGCGCCGCGTCCGCGGGTGCCCCAGCCGCCACGGGGGACGTGTAGGGGCTCTGGAAGTTCGGGTCGGGCTGGGGGGTCCCCGCCTGGTAGGGGTTGCCGTCGAATGTCCCGGGGGGTGCGTCCGCCATATCGTGACCTCACACCGGAACCCGGGTTCCGGTCTACGAACTCGCCCCCGGGGCCCCGAGGTTCCCATGACTCAACGACTCCCCGCCACCTGGCGAGGGGATGACGCCGCCCCCGTTCCCGCCCTGGATGGTCCCGAGCGCGGCGGATGCCTTCTGGGCCGCCGTCGCCATGTCGGTCACGCGCTGCGTGAGAGTCGAGAACGGGGTGTTGAGGTCCGCTACCGTCTTGGCGAGTGCTGCGAGATGCTCGGTCGGGCTCTTGCCCTTCTCGGCCTTTGCGTGGACGTTCGCGAACGGGTTCGCCCCGCCCTCCCCGATCCCGAGGAGACCCATCTTCCCCTGGCCCCCGACCATCAGGTCCCGCTTGCCGTCATCACCGCGGAGATCGTCCTTGGCGGCGTCCCAACGGATCTTGTTCTCTTCAGCCGATCCTAGCGGGCTACCTGCCCCGAACGCGGCCGCTTCGTAGCGAGCCTGTTGAGTCGTCTTACTGATCCCGTACTTCTCGGCGATCTTGTAGGACCCGTACCCGGCGACTCCCGCGGCTGCCAGCATCTCGGCCCCCGCGAGCGCGTAGATCCCCCCGCCTGCGCCCGCTACACCCGCAGCAGCCCCTCCTGTACCGCCCCCGATACTCCCCAGGCCCCTAGCGATCGCAGGCGCGATCATTGGCACTACCGTCCCGCCTACCTTCGCCGCGATCGCTACACCCGCAGCAGTCCCTAGGTTCTTAGTCACCCACTCGACCACGCGCTCGAGCGAGTAGATGAATCCCTCGACGGCCTTCTGGACCTCAGGCTTCGAGATCGTATCGGCGAACCGCTCGAGCGCGGGCGCCATCTTCTCCTCGATACTCACCCGGATCTTCTCGGTCGCGGCGCTGATCTTCGCCGCCGGGGTCTGCATCGTCTCGGCAGACGTCTTGTTGATCGCCTCCTCGGTTCCCCCGGGGGCGTTCAGGACGGAGTTCATCATCGCCATCGTGGCGTCCATCCCCTTCTGGCCACCACCCGCAGCCTCGTAGGTCTTGTGGAGCTCCAGGAATGGCTCGATCGACTTCTTGCCGAAGATCTCGTGGATCTTCGATAGGTCACCGCCGGTCCCTTTGAAGGTCGCCGCGATACCCTGAAACAAGTCCTCTATCTGGCCCGTGTCCTTATTGAACTTCACCCCCATCGCCTCGAGGCCCGCGTGCTTGCCGTGCCCGAACCGGTGAGCCCCCATCTGCTCGGCCGTGGACCGCATGTACGTCCCGACGCTCCCCTGGGCACCACCCGTCACAGAGATCTGCGCCAGTGCCAGTAGCTTCTTCTGGGCCTCGGTCTCGTCCCCGGTAAAGTACCCGCGCGCCGACGTGATGTCGGCAATCTGGGGGATGATGTTCTTGAATGACGTCCCGCCCACTGCGCTCTGGGCGTAGATGGTCGCGAGCATCTGCTTCATCTTCTCGGGATTCCCGAGCTCTGGGTTCTGGCCCTGGAGCTGAGCGGCACTGCCTGCGATCTCGTTGATGTCCGCACCCGAGACGTTTGCGAGCTTCGCGAAGAACCCGATGTTCTTCGTCATCCCCTCGTAGTTGCCCCCGCGCGCGTTGGTCGCGTACGTACTCATCGTCTGGAGGATGACGTCTCGCGAGATCCCGGTCTCGCCCGCGACCTGCCCGGCCCGCCCGAGGATACTCTTC
>Ga0182018_10001951_pt1 | contig 21951 bp, 15 predicted proteins | sample 812P2MmetaG_FD_120490 | JGI IMG/M metagenome (GOLD analysis project Ga0182018, IMG submission 120490) | Permafrost microbial communities from Stordalen Mire, Sweden - 812P2M metaG | ecosystem: Environmental > Terrestrial > Soil > Wetlands > Permafrost | place: Sweden: Stordalen | collected...
AGACCACATCCGGCTGAAGCGCCTGGGCCTGAAGATGATCCGGCGGGACCTCGCGGAGCAAATGGGCGTCAACATGACAAGCATCGCGAACTGGGAATCGAATCGAATGCAGCCCGACCATACTCACATGCCCGCGGTGATCCGGTTCCTGGGCTACAACCCTTTACCTGAGGCGAAGACACTGGCAGAGCAGTTGATCCGTCATCGCACCATCCTGGGGCTGTCGCAGAACGAGACAGCGAAGAAACTAGGCGTGGATCCGAGCACCCTGGCGAAATGGGAGCGCGGGGAGCGGGTGCCGACTGGGGCGTTCCTGGAGCGAGTGAAGGAATTCCTTAGAGTCGTGAATGGTGGCGTTCGGCGCGCAGGATAGCCGACCTTATGTTTCCCATGACACAATCCGTATTCCGAAAGCCAGTTCCGAACGATGAAGTAACACCCGGATTTCTCGGATCGCTTCGGCTGCATCCAAGTTAGCCGCGCCTTCTGCCAGCAGTTCTTTCAGTGGAATAGCGAAGAGCACCGCCACTCCGGCATCGCTTTCCATACGCTTGCCGTGGTTCATTTCGGCGAGACCCAGAGCCTACGGCCGAGAAATTGGCTTCGATTGCACTGGTTGTCGGGACGACCCGCGCAGAATGGGTTAGCGGGGTCGCGGCAATGTGGATCGCCGGAACCTAGGGCGTTTTATCGACCCCAAGCCTACCACAAAACGGATTAGGGAAGAATATTATTACCCAGATTTGACGCCACTGTCGAATACCGGTTGTCCTTATCGACGCCATGATATCTTCCGCGTCTTGGCTAGCTGGCGCACGGCGGGTTGTGAGAGGGCGGAACACTTCGCGCTATGCTGTATTCTGTCGAGAATATGTGCCGAAGGGGGCCTAAAAATCTCAATGCAATTCACGCGCTGGTCACTCAATATGATTCTCTCGGCAGCCGCCGTGGCCTCTGCCGCGGTTTGCCGGGCAGACACTGTATCCGATCAGGATGCGGCGCGTCTGCAAGTGGTTAAGAACTACGCCGACACGGTACTAAAGGACGCGGCCGATCGCTACCATCCCGAGGATCCGTCGCCGCTGCTGGCCGGCGGGATCAACGTCTATACCAAGGAACAGCTGAAGTGGATCTTCCCTGAGAGCGTCGATTTTCCCAATGGCCGGGCGGCGGTGTGGTCGGACTTCGCGGTCCAGCAAAACCTAATGCGCGTACTAGCGGCGCTTACGAATCTAACGGGCGACCAGAAGTACAGGGATTCAGCCAAGGCGCAGTACGCCTATTATTTTGCCCACCTGCAGGACAAGAGCGGCCTGCTCCAGTGGGGCGGCCACCGCTTCGTGGACCTGCTGACGCTCTCCGGCGTCGGCATGCGCGACGGACCGCCGGACAGCCCGCATGAACTGAAGAATGCCTACCCCTACTACGATCTCATGTACGAGGTGAATCCGGCGGCCACCGTGAAGTTCATCACCGCGTTCTGGAACGCACATGTCTTTAACTGGCGCACGCTGGAGATTAGCCGTCACGGACACTACGGGCTGGAGCCTGGCCCGCGCTGGGAAAACACTTTCGACAACCCCGCACCCTTTTTCGAAACGCTCGGGTTGTCCTTCTTAGACGCCGGCAATGATCTCATTTACTCTGGCGCCATGCTTTACAAGCTCACCGGCGACAAGGGCGCCCTGCTGTGGACCAAGCGGCTCGCCGACCAGTACGTGAAGGCTCGCAATCCGCAGACTAAGCTCGGGGCCTACCAATTCACCCAACCGCGGCAGCAGCACGCTCCGCCGACTGACGAGAGCCGAAACGACTATACGTTTTCTGAATACGGAGACCGGGCGAAGCGGCAGTTCGGGCCGGATTTTCCAGGACATCTCGTACTTGAGGCGACCATCCTCTTCAGCCAACAAGCGACGACGATCTACTGCGACAATGCGCTCATGCAGATCCAGGTGGCCAAAACCCTCGGTGACGCGGGCAAGGACATGGTCGAAGCAACCCGGGTGGGAATGGATGCATTCGTCAATCAGGCGCTTATACCTGATAAGAACCTGCTGCGACCCATGCTCACGGACGGTACCGACCTATCGGGCTTCGCGATCAAGCGGCTCGGTTACTATGGCCCCAAGGGCCGGGTGCTCGATCCGTATCCGGCGGGCCCGGAATTTATGCTCTCTTACGCCCGGGCCTCCATGTTAACCGGAGATGCCACTCTGTGGAAAATGGCGCGGAGCAGCGCCCGCGCGTTCGGGCTCGGCGACATCGGAGAAACCCCGGGGAAATCGGTCCAGGTCAACCTCGCAACGGACAACGCGAACGCGTATGCGCTGTTCTCTGTGCTCGACCTCTACGAGCAGACCCACGCCGACGAGTACCTGCAACTCGGCCGTATGATCGGCAATAATATCGTCAAGCAGTACTTCCACCACGGCTATTTCACGCCTTACGAGGACACGATCTTTGCGAACATCAACGCGATCGAGCCCTATGCTCTCCTCGCCCTCGACGCCGCGATCAAAGGAACGCCTGGGAAGGTGCCGTATTTCATCAATGGATCCGGGTTTTATGCGGGCTTTTACCGGTTTGGCCCGGGCCAGACGCGCGAGGTCAGTGAGGATTTCCTGTTCCGCGCTAGGAAGTCACAGCCTAATCCCCGGCGGATGCCCGGCGGCGATCACAACTGACCCGAACAGGATCCCAAAAGGAGGCAGTTTTCGGCAATTCTTTCGCCGAAGAGATTGGGGCCTGCCCCGCACAAATAAGATCGAGTGAAATATCGCGGTGGCGGTGCGATCCCCGAGTGTCCGTCAACTCGTGATGCTGCATTCGGAGGCGACCGGCCGGAAGATGCCCTTGTCGGCCACGACGCCATACGCGGGGAGCCTCGTGGAGCAGGGAGGAAAGCTCTATCAAAGGCCAGCTACCAGGACGGCCAAGCCCACGCCTACGCTTCGAACATTCCGACGCTCGGCGGCATCGCGACCGGCACCTATCCCACTCCCGGTGGCCCGAACACGGCTAGCGGCGCGGGTGCCACGTACCTCTCGCTGAACATCAGCGGCAACGACGCCGCGAACTTCATGACCGGTCAGTTTGTGACGCCTAAAGTGGCATGCGATACGGACGCTGCACCGCCGGCTCATTCTTGCGGAACACAATAACTCCGATCGCCTACAGCACAAACAGGCAGATGATGCGAATGACTACCAGCGCTGTGACAAGATCGGCCAGATCGAAAAAGCAGAGTAGTGAGGCAATCCCACCAAGCTGCAGCAAGGCCCGGTTGGGAAACAGGTGCCGCGGATGCAGGTTGGCGAGCGGCCGGAACAGCGCGCCGTCTTTTGCCGCCGCGTACAGCACGCGCGAATACCCCGGAAGCAAAGCCAGCACCGAGGCGAAGCCGGTCCATATGATGAGGACGCTGACGGCGCGCGCCGCCCACGAGCCATAGACGCTGCGCATCATATCCGCGAACACGGCGTAACGGACTGCGGTATAAGTGGCCGAGTATTTTTGCGCCACGAAAGTGTGCCAGTCGATTGCCCCCAGCAGACACACGTTCATCAGCAGGTACAAAACCGCGACCAGGCCGATGGAAATCAGGATCGCCCGCGGGATTGTCTTCTCCGGGCGCCGGACTTCCTCGCCGAGGAAGCAGACATTGTAATAGCCCCAGTAATCGTAATTCGCGAAAAGCAGCGCGGACGCCATTCCGTGAAAAAATGCCTGGTCGAGATGGATGTGCCAATCGCGCGCGGCGAAGACCAGGCCGGAGTGAAAATGGGAGAATCCGGCGACTACTACCCACGCCACTGTGAGCGCCACTCCAACCCAGAGAAATCGCACGATGTTGCCCACCATGCCGATATTGCGATACAGCAGCGCCGTCGCCAGCACCATCGCCCCCAATGCCACCAAGCCGCTCCCCGATACATTGAGGGAGATGGGACGGCTCGCGAAGAACGGAATGGCGATAGTGAGGTTTCGAAACGTCGTATTCAACTGTGGGAACAATTGAGCGGCGTACTTGCTCACGACCATGTTGATGGCCACGGCGCTGCTCAAAATTGAGCCCGCGTTTGCAAAACTTCCGTTGGCATGAGTGAAGCCCCCCGGAACCGAATGCGTGCGATGCCGGCAATCGGGGCCGGAGTTTTTGCGTGGCCCCGGATCCCGCCGCCCTCCGCATTTCTGGTTGCGTGCCGCTGCGCGCCTGGAGGGGCTATATGAATCGCCGCAATTTCTTTTCGATGTTGCTCGCTGTACCCGCGCTGGCCCTGCTCACCGGTACGGCCGCCGCGGCCACGGGCCCCGTATTATTGGTCGTGGCCCATCCCGACGACGAGTATTAGAGGAGCTGAAATGAGGCGTCACCACTAAAACATCAGCGCCATCGCGTGCCATGCGCCAGATCTCCGCCATAGTCCGCGTCACGTTTTTGAGGTGCTCGATGCTGTGTGACAATGACACGGTCGGAGGCGTCACGCTCCAGGCGCCAGGGCAAGCGCGCTAGCGGATCTCCCGCAGTAACACCTGCGCATTCCAGACGCCGGCCATATTTGCTCGGCACAAAAATCGACTCCGCACTACACTTGGGCTATGACGGCCAAACTTCCTGGGCAATGGCCGGTGATGGAGTCATTGTTGAGCCGTTTCGGCATTACTGCACGCGCAAGACGTAGCCCGCGATACTCACGTCGTCGCAGTGCCCGACTCCGCGAGCTCTGTTACCCAGCATGACGGGTTTATCGCGCCACCGCCCCGCAACCCCTGCCATGACGCCTCTGGGTGGACCCCGAAGCCGGGATTCTTGAGCAGGTTGCGCCGGGCTGGCGCCGCGAGCGCATCCTTCATACGGACGGCCCAGACTTCCAGTCCGGCGTCCCCGGGCCAACGTGGGCGTCCTGTGCGCAAATGGGCGGCAAAATCAGAATGCGGAGCTTTATCCTATCGCCGCCCGGCACTCCAGGGTCATATTCGGTGCAGTTGTTATCTGCACGCCTGCCGCTGCGGCTTCTTTGGCGATGCCACCAGGGAATGCCGTTGTACGCCGGGGCAAATCCAACAATACCTCGGCAAAATCTCGGGTCCGCTGCTCGACCGCATCGATATTCACGTGGAGGTTCCCGCGGTCCCGTATCAGGAACTTCGCGGCAACCGGTCGAGCGAATCCTCGGCCGAAATCCGCATCCGCGTGGAAAGAACCCGCCTGGTGCAGCAGGCCCGCGGGTACGACAATGCCCGGATTCCCTCGCGCCTGATCCGCAAATACTGCGGTCTCGACGATGCCGGCGAACGGACCCTGGAGATGGCTGTTCGCCACATGGGCCTTTCCGCACGGGCACACGACCGCATCCTCAAGGTCGCTCGCACTATCGCCGATTTGGGCGGTTCCGAAAACATCTCGGCCAAGCACGTTGCCGAAGCGGTGCAATACCGCAGCATGGATCGCAATTATTGGAATTGACCCGCTCGTCGGGACTTGACTCATTAGTTAGTATTAGCTTACCGTAAGCCATGGCTGACGCTCAAGCGCTGCTGGCCGCTTTCGCCGATCCTACTCGTCAGGCCGTGTTGAATCTTTTGCGGCGCCGCGCGTTGACTGTCCGCGAATTGGCCGATCGGCTTCCAGTAAGCCGGCCCGCCGTCTCGCAACACTTGCAAGTCCTGAAATCCGCGGGGTTGGTCGACGAGGAGCGCCGGGGTACCCATCACTCTTTCAGTCTGAACCCGGCAAGCCTGGCCGAATTGCGTTCGCTCGTCGACTCTCTATGGCAGGACTCCCTGACTGCCTTCTCACATTTCGTCGAAAAGGAGGATCCCCACCGTGCCCGAAAAGAACCAAACGCCCGATCCGATCGTCCGCACCGTTTGGGTGGATTGCCCCGTCGCTGACGCCTTCCGTCTCTTTACGGAACGCTTCGCCGAATGGTGGCCCTTGCACGTGCACTCCCTTCACAAGGAGGATGCCGAACGGTGCGCCATGGAGCCTTGGCTGGGCGGCCGGATCTTCGAGCGCACCCAGGATGGCACGGAGGTAGTGTGGGGATCCATCGTCGCTTGGGAGCCACCCGGGCGATTGGAGTTTACCTGGTGTCCGGGCCGTCCGCAAGATCCCCGCGAAACAGATCCCCGCGAAACGGTGCGGGTGGAATTCCAGGTGGTGGCGGATGGCGCCCGCGTCACGCTCATTCATAGCGGTTGGAACCGGACCTTGGAACTCTCGTGCGTTCTGCGCTGCTTCGCCACGGCCACCGAACGCCAATTGGTTGGGAGTTATTAATGTACGATCCATTCCTCCGGGGCCCGCACTCCGTCGGTGTCCGCACCATCCAAGCCTACGACCCGGCGCGCGATCGCCTGTTCCCTTGCGAAATCTGGTATCCCGCGGCCGTGCAACCTGGCGGACAGGATCTGTCGCCGGAAATCCGCGATGCCACACCCCTCCCCGGAACGCACCCGCTGGTCGTTTATTCGCATCCCAGCCTCGGCCGGCGCCGCGCGGCCACCTTTCTGTGCACTCATTTGAGCAGCCATGGTTACGTGGTGGCGGCATTGGATCACTCCGAACTGATCGCTTCCGATTTGGCGGCGAAGCCCGATGAGACCGCGGAGCAAAGGACTGCCCGCGCGGAAGCCTGGGCGGCGAACCGTGTCCCCGATCTCGTCTTTCTCATCGATCGTGTACTGCATGGGGAAATTCTAATCGATCCCGCACGGATCGGAGCGGTGGGGCACAGTTTCGGCGGTTGGACCGTACTCGCCGCTCCCAATGTGGAACCGCGTATCCGCGCCGTGGTCGCGCTCGCGCCAGCCGGTAGCTCTCACACCAAGCCCGGCATCATTCCGGCCCGGCTGGCATTCCATTGGACCCGCGATGTTCCGGCACTCTATCTGGTGGCCGACGAAGATGTCTGCCTTCCACTCACCGGCATGTTCGAGTTGTTCGAAAGGACTCCGGCCGCCAAACGAATGTTTATCCTGCGCCGGGCCGACCACCTGCACTTCATGGACAACGTAGAACAGCAGCATGAGACGGTACGGGCCATGAAGTTTCCTGGGGAGTTAGCCTGGATTTCCGAAGAAATGCGGCCCATTACGGAGCTTTGTTCAGGGGATCAGGCCCACCTTTTCGTCCGCGGCCTCACGCTCTGCCACATGGACGCGACCCTGCGGCAAAAGGAGGAAGCGGAGCGATTCCTGGCAGGCGATCTTGCGGGGGAATTAGCCAGGCGCGGCGTCGGCATAATCGTACACAAATAGAAAAGGCCGGCTCCCGGACCATGAATCCGTGAACCGGCCGGCAACCTCAAGCACTTAGAAGTGTAACTTCACCGAGAACTGCAGATTGCGCGCGCCCAGCGATTGGTTCACAACGCCCGTCGGGATTCCCTCGGTGTAGGCGATACCCGCTGGAGTGTTGGTTCCGTACAGGGACTTCGTAATTCCGCCGCCAGGATAGATATCGGTGGCGTATCCACTCACGGCGAAGATCGGCGTGTTGAAAGCGTTGATCATATCGAACTTGAATTCCACGTACTTCGTCTCCGAGATATGGAACGCCTTCCCGATGCTGGTATCGATCTGCCGGAGGCCGGGGCCGCGCTCGCTCGATATGGGGCAGTTGCCGAGCTTACCCTGCGCCGGAATCGACATAGTGGTCGGGTCGAACCAAACGTAACCGCCGCCCACGAAATTCTTGAACGGAGTCGCAATCGAAGGCGAATCGCAATCCGGGCGAGTATCGAAGTACGCCCCGGTCGCGTCGTAGCCGTACTCCAGCATGGAGATCGGAAGACCGCCATGAACCGTCAGGATCGTGTCGAAATGCCAGCCGCCCAGTATGGCATTCACCGGTTTGGAGGCATTGGAGAGGAACATCCGGCCCTTGCCGAACGGAAGGTCGTAGTTGGCATACGCGGTCAGGACGTTGGTTATATCCGCATCGCACAAGCCATAGTCCAGACCCACATTGTAAACATAGGACTGGAACGCCACATCCGCCGTGGTTTGGGCCGTCGCCGAGTTGCCATACCGGCCGTAGTAACCCTGGTTGTTGGTAAGACACTTGGACCAGGTATAGTTGACCTGGAAGGTCAGCCCCTTGGCGAGGCGTTCCTGCGCCACCACTTGCAGGGCATTGTAGTTCTCGATTGCCGTGCTGGTGTTCAAACGCTGCTGGCCAAGCCCGTCGTTCTTCAGCGTTGGATTGCCCGCGAGATACGGACCCGGGATCGCCGTTCCGTTCGGCAGCAGCACGTTCTGGCCCATGTTATAAATGGCGGCCATGTGGTCGTTGTGCTGCCCGACATAACCGGCCTGCAACGTTAAGGTGTTAGTCAGTTGGCGCTGCAGGGTGACATTCCATCCGTTGGAAACCGCCGGGCGATAGTTAGGATCGGTCGCATGGATCCGGACCCCGGCAAAACAGGCCGCCGGAGCGGAAGTCACGTTTTGAACCGTGCATCCGCTGCTGGAGCCGAGCGCCCCGAACCCCTGGTCAAGAGTAACCTGGTTCGCGGGAATCGCGCCGTTTGCTCCGACACCACCCCAATTGCCCACCAGGTCGACATTCCAAGGGGCATTGGTGGCCAGCCGGTTGAATTCTCCGGTCCCTTCCTCGAAGCTGGTTCGGGAGAAGGCCGCCCGCAACACCGTCTTCTCGTCCAAGCTGTATGCCAGTCCCAGCCGAGGCAGGAAGTTGGCAATGCCATTGTACTGGTTGTACAGGGCGCGGCTGTTGCCATCCTGGCCGGCAAGCTCGATCTGGCCGGTGTACTCGTTGAAATTGGTCATGCGGTCGTGCACTTCGTAGATCGGGGTGAAGAGCTGCCAGCGAACGCCGAAGTTGACGGTCAGATGGTTGTTGACGCGCCAGTCGTCCTGGACGAACGCTCCCAGCGCGTCGTTGCGCTGGCCCACGGTGCCGGAGAACCCCAGACCGTATCCCATGTAAGAGGGAAGCCCCAGGAAGAAGTCGGCTTCGGAGTTGCCAGTGTACGTTCCGCTGAAGGAAAGCTGTCCCGCGGCGCCGTCGCTGCTGGTAGCTGGAATGTAGTTGTTGCGATAGCGAATCCCCTGGAAGCCCATGCGCACGGTGTGAGCGCCTTTCGTCCAGATGACGGAATCCGAAAGCTGGATTGAGGTCTGGTGGAAAATCTCCGGTCCGTCCGTGGTGCCGAAGGCGAAGGGGCCGTTCAACTGGCCGCCCAAGCCGGTGCTGCCCGCGAACGAAAGGCCTGGCAGGTACTGCGTGGGCTGGCCGGGAATCAGGTTGGCGCCCGCCGTGGAGGTGAGGGCTTGCGTGGCCGCGTTGGCGGGATAGTAATTCATCCCGATGCGCAGGTCGTTCACCAGCGACGGGCTGACGATTCGCGTGTAGCCCAGCACGGCCGCCTGCAACGGGAAAATATTGCTGCCGTTGCCGCTGTACAGAAGCGGCTGGCTGTTCACCAGTGGGTTATCGATGTGCATCTGCGAGTAGCGGGCGAACACGCGGTCCTTGTCTGTGGGCGCCCAATCCAGCTTCAGGTCGCCCTGGTTTCCGTGTGTGTAGGTAGACTCCACATTGTTCGCGTTCCTGATGGTTCCGGCGCCGGTCGCCTGGGGCAGCGCGCCGGCGATCTTCAACGCCGTGGGGCTGATCCCGGCGATGCATGGGTCCACTCCCATCTTCTGGCCGGCTCCGCATATCGAGGCTTGAGTGAGATTGGACGGCATAGCCACGGTAGTGCCCGGATAGTGAAGCGTGATGCCCGGCGAATCCGAGAGGTTGCCGGTGCGTTCTTGGGTGGTGAGCGTGGCGATGGGTGTGGAACTGGAAGGCAGATCGAAGTGCGATCCCTGATAGTCCGTGAAGAAGAACAGCTTGTTTTTCTTGATCGGGCCGCCGAACGTAGCGCCGAATTCGTTCCATTTTTGCTTCGGCGTCGGGAGGCCGGAAAAATTGTTGGCCCATTCGTTGGCGTTGAAAAAATCGTTGCGAAGGTACTCGAAAGCCACTCCATGAAACTGATTGGCGCCGGACTTCAAACTGACATTCATCACCCCGCCCATGAACTGTCCAAACTCCGCGTTGGGGTTGAGGGTAATGACGCTGATCTGCTGGATCGCATCGACGTTCGGCGTGTATGCCACGTTGTTGTCCACGAACTCCGTGTTCTCCACGCCGTCCAACAGGTAGTAGTTGGCCTGCTCGCGGTTTCCGTTGAATTGCGGCCGTGCTGCATTGAAGGTTGTTGTGCCGGTATTGAACGACGCCGGGCTGATGGTGACGGCGCCGGGAACCAGCAGCCCCAACTGCTGGTAGTTCCGCGTTTCCAGTGGCAGATTGGAAATGGCGCTTGCGTCCATCACCGTGCTGACCTCGGTGGTCTGCGTCTGCAGAACTGGCGCCCCGCCGGACACTTCAATCTGCGACGAAACCTGGCCGATCGTCATCGCGATATCGATTTTCGCCGTCTGGTTCAGGTCCAGGGCAAACGCCGCATGGACCGCGGTCTGGAACCCGGCCGCCTCCACACGCAATTCGTACCGCCCAACTGGCAGCCGGACCAGGTTGTAAACGCCATCCTCATTCGTCTTGGCCTGCGATGTCGTGCCGCGGTCCGCGTCCTTGGCGGTAACGGCCGCGCCCGCCAGGGCCGCGCCCGATGGGTCGGAAATCTTGCCGGTGATCGCCGCCGTGGCCTCCTGCGCGAAACCATAATGTGCCAGCGCCGTCAGTAGCGCCACCGTCAGGATGAATACAAACCCGAGCCGGGTTCGTGACTGGAATTCGCTTCTTTTCATAGACCGCCTCCCTCTTGCTTCTCGGTCATACTGGGCTCCGCGCCGGCGAATGTCCAGTTCACAACGGTTGCGGTAGGGTTACGACAGGTTCGTTACACCAGCGAACGTTCCTGATTTCAGTTAGATAGTAGGCACATCCGGCGGTATCTCCGGTCCTTAAGGGCGCCGCCGCGCCTGCCGGAAGTACTCTCCCGCACCTGGTGCGCCCGGCGCCAAACATCCGCCGCAACCGTTGTGAACTGGACATGTTTCCCGCTCCGGCTTAGTCTTTCGCTAGCGATGACCGACCGAGGACAGCCCCGCCCCTTCGCCTGGGTACCGACCCTTTATTTCGCCGAAGGAATCCCTTTTTTCGCGGTCTCGCTCATCGCCGGCATCCTTTATAAACGTCTCGGCTTGAGCAACGACGTCATCGCGCTCTACACCAAACTCCTCCTGCTGCCGTGGTCGCTGAAACCGCTGTGGAGCCCGCTGCTCGAAATGTTCAAGACCAAGAAGTATTTCGTGGTCCTGCTGCAGCTCTCCGGCGGCGCCGGTCTCGGATTGATCGCTCTGTGTCTTCCGCTGCCCGGATATTTCCTGTACACCATCGCTCTCTTCGCCGTAGTCGCATTTTGTTCCTCCACCCACGACATCGCCGCCGACGGCCTCTACATCGCCAGTCTGTCTACCAGGGAGCAGGCCGCGTACGCCGGATGGCAGAGCGGTTTCTACAGCCTGGCGCGCCTGTTTTCGCAAGGCGGCCTGATCATTCTGGCGGGGTATCTCGAAGCGCGCATGGATACGCCCCACGCCTGGATGGCCATCTTTGCCGCCATGGGACTGATTCTGGTGGCGCTCGGCCTCTACCACGCGCACGCGCTGCCCTCCGGAGGCGCCGCCCGCCATTCCGGAAGTCTCCACGCGATCGCCGCCACTTTCTGGGACGTGCTGGTCAGTTTTCTCAGGAAGCCGAACATCTATGTACTGCTGCTCTTCATCCTTCTCTATCGCGCCGGTGAGGGACAGGTGGTCACCATCGGTCCCCTCTTCCTGGTGGACAAGCGCTCCGCCGGCGGCCTGGGCCTCACCATGGACCAGTTCGGAACCATCTACGGCACTTTCGGCACCGTGGCGTTTCTGGCAGGCACGGTGCTGGGAGGATACTTCACGTCGCGGCTCGGCCTGCGGCGCGCTTTGCTCCCGCTCATCTGCGCCATGAATTTCCCAAACCTGGCCTATGTTTACCTGAGCACCGCCCTGCCCACCAACCACCTGCGCATCGCTTCGGCGATGAGTGTGGAGATGTTCGGCTACGGTTTCGGCTTCGTAGGCGTGATGCTCCTCATGATGCAGGAAATCGCGCCCGGCAAATACCAGACCGCGCACTACGCGTTCGCCAATTCCCTGATGAACCTGGGACTCATGATCCCCGGTGCGATCAGCGGAAAAATCCAGATGGCGCTCGGTTACCAGAAGTTCTTCGTCTGGGTATTGATTTCCTCCGTCCCCGCGCTGATTCTGTCGCGCTTCATCCCCATCGGACGACGAGCGCCCCAGCAGCAGGAGGTACAACCCGCCCATGTGTAACCATCCCGTAAGGCAGGTCCCCGCGCTGAAAGCCATCGTCCTGGCCGCCGGCAATTCCATCGTTCTCCAATCCCTCGGCGAGCGCAGCGTCCTCGAATGCGTCATTCAAAATGCGCTCGACAACGTTCCGCCCGAAGACCTCTACATCGTCGTGGGCAACGCCCATCCCGGCGGCCGGTACCACTACGTAGTCCAGGAGAACCCGCTCGGCACCGGCGACGCCGTCCGCCGCGCCGCCGCGCTTCTGCCGGACTTCCGTGGCAATCTGCTGATCCTCTACGGAGACACCCCTCTGTTCCGCCCCGCCTCCATCCGCGGCCTGCTGAATCGCCACTCCCTGCGCAACGCCCACGCCACGCTGCTCACGGCGGTAGTCGATCGCCCGCTCCCCTACGGCCGCATCATCCGCGACGCCGCCGGCCGCATCGTCGATATCGTCGAAGACACCGAGGCCACTGCCCAAGTCCGCGACATCCGCGAAGTGAACGTGGGCGGGTACGTGGTTAATGCCGAAGCGATCTCAACTGTCTTGGACCGGCACGTTCGTTTCACCGACTGCCTCCACGAGCTCATCCGCTCCGGGATGCGCGTCGAAAGCTACCAGCTTTACGATCCCGACGAAGTCCACGGCGTCAATAACGCCGAGGACTTGGAGCGAGCTGAATTCATCCTGCAAAAGCGCCTCTACCGCCCACGCCGCCAGGAGGAGCAGAATCTGGTCGCCTTCGGCACCGGCGGCTGGCGCGCCATCATCGGCGAAGGCTTCACCATCCACAACGTTCGCCGGCTCTCGCAGGCGCTGGCCAATGAAATCACCCGCACCGGCCAGGAAAAACGCGGAGTCCTGATAGGCTATGACCGCCGCTTCCTGTCCCGGCGAGCCGCCGAAGCCGCCGCTGAAGTGTTCGCCGGCAACAACATCGCCGCCATTCTGTTGACCGGGGACGCACCCACGCCTCTCATCACCTACGCCACCGCCCGCCAAGCCTCCGCCTATGGACTGGCCTTCACCGCCAGCCACAACCCTCCCGAATGGAACGGCCTGAAAGTCTTTCGCGGCGATGGCTCTCTGCTGCTGGACCAGGAGACCCGCCAGATTGAAGCCGAAACCAACGCGCTCACCCCCGAACACGTGATCAAACTGGAACTCGACCTGGCCCTCGACGCCGGCATTGTGCAGCGCCGCGATTTCACCAACGAGTATGTAGACGCAGTCGAGGCCCTCATCGATCTCGAAGCCATTCGGGCCGCCGCGCTCACAGTCATCGTCGATCCCATGTACGGCGTCGGCCAACTCACTCTCGGTACAGTCCTCGCCGAAGCCCGCTGCCGCGTGACCTTCATCCATGAGCGCCACAACCCCTTATTCGGCGGCCGTTCGCCCGCCCCAAATCCCGAAGCCCTGCGCCTCCTGTGCTCCACCATGCGCGACGGCGGGTACGACCTCGGGTTGGCCATGGATGGCGACGCCGACCGCATCGCTATCGTCGATGAACGCGGCGAATATATCTCCGTCAACGACCTCCTGCTGCTCCTCTATTGGTACCTGCACGAGGTCCGCGGCCATCGCGGGGGTGTGGTTCGCAATTCCTCCACCACGCATCTGCTCGACCGCCTGGCTCACCGCCTCGGCGAAGAGTGCTACGAGGTCCCCGTAGGCTTCAAACACGTCGTCACCGCCATGGTGGAGCACAACGCGCTCCTGGGCGGCGAATCTTCCGGAGGCCTCACCATTCGCGGCCACATTCTGGGCAAGGACGGCATCTTCGCCTGCGCCCTGGTGGTGGAGATGCTGGCCAAGACCCGCCAGAAAATCTCCCAGCTCCGAGAGCGCGTCTACGGCCTTACCGGACGCCTCTACCAGGCCGAAGAGAGCATTCCCGCCACACCCGAGATGCGCGTCGCCATTCCCCGCCGCCTCCGCGAAGCCCCCAGCGGCTGCATCGCCTCCTATCGCGTCCTGAACAGCTCCCAAATCGATGGCGCCAAGCTGTATCTCGAAAACGACAACTGGGCGCAACTCCGCTTCTCCGGCACCGAACCCGTCCTGCGCCTCGCCGTCGAAGCCGATTCGCCTGAAAAATCCCAAGAGCTGCTCCACTGGCTCCGCCAATTCGTGAAGGCCTGATAATCCCCATGCGCTACGGCCACTTCGACAACGCCAACCGCGAATACGTCATCGAACGTCCCGACGTCCCGGTCTCCTGGACCAACTACATCGGCGTCGAAAACCTGTGTACCGTCCTCTCCCACAACGCCGGCGGCTATTCCTTTTACAAACACGCCGAGCACCAGCGCGTCACCCGCTTCCGGCCCAATGGCGTCCCCCTTGACCGCCCCGGCCATTACGTCTACCTTCGCGACGACGAATCTGGCGACTACTGGTCCATCTCCTGGCAGCCTGTAGGCAAAGATCTGGCGCACGCCAGGTACGAATGCCGCCACGGATTGTCGTATTCCAGGTTCCGATGCCACTACCAGGATCTCGATGCCACGCAGACGGTCTTTATCCCGCTCGGCGGCGACGTGGAACTCTGGGACGTCCGCATCCGCAACGCCGGCTCCGCTCCGCGCCGTCTCAGTGTCTTCTCGTATCTGGAATTCTCCTTCCACCACATCGAAATCGACAACCAGAACCTGCAGATGAGCCTCTACGCCGCCGGCTCCAGCTTCGAAGATGGCATCGTCGAATACGATTTCTTCTACGAACCCGGCACGTTCCACTACTTCGGCGCCAGCTTCCAGCCCGACAGCTTCGACTCCCTGCGCGACAGTTTCCTCGGCCCCTACCGTACCGAGACCAACCCCATCGCGGTGGAGCGCGGCGAGTGCCGCAACAGCACGGAACTGGGCGGCAATCACTGCGGCGCGCTCCACAAGCGGCTCACCCTGGCTCCCGGCGAAGAGACGCGGCTGGTCTTCATGCTGGGGGTCGGCCCGCGCGCCAAGGGCAGGGAAGTCTGCCAACAGTATTCCATCCCCGCCAATGTCGACCAGGCCTTCGACTCCCTTCGCCGGTATTGGGAAGACAAGCTGAAGGTTTTTCAGTGTCGGACGCCCCACCCCGGTCTTGACACCATGATCGGCATCTGGACTCTCTACCAGGCGGAGACCTGCGTGGTCTGGTCGCGCTTTGCATCGTTCGTCGAAGTCGGCGGCCGCACCGGTCTGGGCTATCGCGATACCTCTCAGGACGTCATGAGCGTAGTCCACACCAATCCCGCGAAGTGCCGCCAGCGCATCCTTGAACTGTTGCAAGGCCAGGTGAGCCAGGGCTACGGACTCCACCTCTTCGATCCCGATTGGTTCAACCCCGAAAAGCAACAAACCCCCCAGTTCAAATCCCCCACAGTTACGCCTGCGCCCGGCCGCAAGAGCCTCATCCACGGCCTCGCCGACGTCTGTTCCGACGACGCCCTCTGGCTGGTCCCGTCCGTTTGCGAATATGTGAAGGAGACCGGCGACCTCGCGCTCTTCGATCGAATCGTCCCGTTCGCCGACTCGGGCGAAGCCACCGTCTATGACCATCTCAAACGCGCGCTGGACTTCTCCGCCGAACAGGTCGGCCCCACCGGCATCTGCAAGGGCCTCCGCGCGGATTGGAACGACTGCCTCAATCTCGGCGGCGGCGAAAGCGCCATGGTCAGCTTCCTGCATCACTGGGCTCTGCGCGCCTTCGTGGAAGCTGCCGATTATCTCGGCCGCCAGGACGACGCCCGCCAGTACTCGCTCCTCGCGGAGAAGGTGAAGGCCGCCTGCGAATCCGAGCTATGGGACGGCGAGTGGTACATCCGCGGCATCACCGCCAAAGGCGTCAAGGTGGGCTCCCGCGAGAGCGACGAAGGCAAAATCTTCATTGAGAGCAACACCTGGGCCGTGGTTTCGGACGCCGCATCGCCTGGTCGCGCCCTCTCCGCGATGGATGCCCTCGATCGGCATCTCTATTCTCCCTACGGCATTCACCTCTTGTGGCCCGCCTTCTCCAAACCCAACGACGACATCGGCTTCGTGGCCCGCGTCTACAAAGGCGTCAAGGAAAACGGCGCCATCTTCAGCCATCCGAATCCCTGGGCCGTCATCGCCGAATGCAAGTTGGGCCGCGGTTCGCGAGCCATGAAGTTCTACGACTCCCTGCTCCCCTGTAACCAGAACGGCCAGATCGAAGTTCGCGAAGCCGAGCCCTATTCGTATTGTCAATTCGTGATGGGCCGCGACCACACCGCTTACGGCCGCGCCCGCCACCCGTGGCTCACGGGAAGCGCGGGCTGGAATTATAGTGCCGCGACGCGCTGGATCCTGGGCGTCCGGCTGACCTTCGAAGGACTGCTGATCGACCCCTGCATCCCGGCCGGATGGAAACACTTTCAGGTAACTCGCCAATGGCGCGGCGCTACGTTCAATATCACAGTGTCGAATCCCGATAGCGTCGAAAAAGGAGTCAGGAGCGTCACGCTCAATGGCAACTTACAAACGTGTCCGATTCCGCCGCAGTCCCCGGGAACCATTCATCACGTGGATGTTGTGATGGGCTGACTGGCTTGGCTCGCTTCCTCCCGCGGCATCAAAGGTTGCAGCAGTTGCGATGCCAGCCCCGGAGCCATCGGCGCGTCGATTCCGTATCTTGACGGCCACTGCTGTTTCGGCATATACCAAGTGCCGAATAACTTATCCAGAAAGGGCAGCATTGAGGCGTAGTTCTTGTTGGCGTGCTCGTCGTTCGTGTGGTGCCAATGGTGAAAGGCGGGAGTCGATATCAGCAGGCCCAACCAGCCGAATCGCCAACGCAGATTCGCGTGGACAAAGAAGCCCCATAGCGTGGCAATGAGCATGATCAGCAACGGCGCCACGTCCACGGTCTTTCCCATTACCGGTTGGGCCAGACCCAACACATACATCGGGACAAGGCCGCACAGGCGGACGAAGACGATATCGAACGGATGCGCGCGGGTATTGACCAGCCAGTCGATTTCCTCCGCGCTATGGTGAATCGCATGAAACCGCCATAGCAGGGGAATTTCATGCGTCCAGCGGTGCCCCCAATAGAATCCGAATTCTGCGACAACCAGCGCCGCCCCTGCCCGCGTCCACAGAGACATGCCCGCTACCCACGAATGCAGCCCGCCCGGTACAACGGAATGCAGGCCCCAGGCCAGGAATGCCACCGGGACGGTCAGAAGCACTTTGGGCAGCAGATTGTTGAGAAAGTAATATCCTAGATCCACGGGAAATGACTTACGGAAGAATTTTTGCGGATGAACGGAGAAGAGTCTCTCTAGCGGAACGAACACCACCATCAGCAGCAACAACCAGATGCCCAGCCGCAGCACGTCTATCGCGAACGGAAGCAGATGAGAGAGCGGCACTAGCGCATCAGCCGTTTTTTCAATCGGAGAAATCCCAAACCGGCCATCAGGCCACCAAACATGAGAATCCAGGTTCCTGGTTCCGGCGACGTTTCCGCCATCGAGACGCCGTCCAACAGCACAAAGGGCGGAACGCCGGTCGGCGTGCCGACGGCCAGGAAAGAAAGTACTTCGCTGCTGCTGGTTGCGGTATAAGTGAACGACTGAAACTCCCAGCCCGTGAAGCCGTGACTGGCATTGTCCACGACCGTTGTACTCTGCTCCTGGCTTCCCAAAGAGACGTCCCACTGCTCGGTCGTCGCGCCGTTGAAGCCGGATTGTTGTGCCCCCGCCCAATAGAAGCCGACCGTGTACAGTTCGCCGATCGTCAGGCCGTTGATTGTCTGAGTGATCGCCCCGACTTCGTAGGCGCCGTCGGCTCCCACATAATTGCCGCCGTCAGGGCTGCCTGCGGGCAGGCCATTGTCCGACCCGTCATTCGGCCCCCAGAGTTGGAGGTTGCCGCCTGAGCCGTTAGAACCGCCATTGTCCCCGGTCCCGTAAGCGAAGAGGAAGTTGTAACCGCTGGTTGTCCAGCCCGTGGCATTCGTATTGTCGCCCAACTGGCCAGGGCCGTTAGTCGTCGTCTCGAAGCTGCCGTTGACTACCAGACTTGACGCTTGCGCGGAAATCCCGAATATCAATAGAGCCATGCCTGAAAAACCAGTCACGGCGGCCTTACGAAAGATGCAGCCCGGCATCGTTAACCCCTCTCCAAACATTTTCCGCCCAATCTGTGTCAAAGTACCATCGCGCTTCAATGCCTGTCAATAGGCGCTTCGCTTCACTCATTCGAGGTATGTCGCGTTCTGATATATTACGTCAATCGGAGTCCTCCGCCATTTCCGCTGTCTGTTCCTCGTGCCTGCCCTTTTGGCGGCGCAAACTCCGTCCCCGGAGGTGCGCGTCAGCAGCCGGCCCTATACGTCCCGATCTTCGGTTGTCCTGCGCGTGGAAACCCGCCTGGTGGATGTCGGAGTGGTGGTGCGCGACGCGCACGGGCGCGCCGTGCCGGGACTGAAGAAGGATGATTTCCAGGTGCTGGATGACGGCAAGCCGCGCGCCATTACTTCGTTCGTGACCTCGTTAGTGGTAGATACGGTTTCGCTGCGCGGCAAGGCCGTCGCGCCGGAGAACCCCGCTTCAGCGGCTCAGGACTCCTCCTCCGCTGCGGCCGGCGCCGTTGCAGGCGGCGCCGCTACGCGGCCGCCGCGCTTTCTCCTGCTGTTCTTCGATGACGCCAGCACAACTTCGGGTGATCTGATGCATGCGCGAATTGCCGCACGCCGCTTCGTGAAGGAGGCTTTGAATCCGGGCGACCGCGTGGCGATTGAGACCTCATCCTCCTCGCAGACGCTGGAGTTTACCACCGACACAGCCAGGATTCTGGATACCATCGGCCGCCTGACGCCGCATCAGACCGTGCCCGAAGGCGGATTGACGGCGTGCCCCCGCATCACTCCGTATCAGGCGTATCTGATAGCCGCTAAGTTCGATATCACCGCTCAGTGGGCTGCCATTGACGAGGCGTATGCGTGCGCGGATCAAGATCCGCCGCGGCACACCTCAAGTCCGAGTGGCCGGAATTTCGACCCCACCGTTCAGGCCGTTAAAGGGCAGGCGGATCAGACCTGGGAGCGTGTGCGCATCGTTTCGGAGAGCACGCTCGACGCGGTCGGCGTCGCGGTGGAGTATCTGGCGAAGATGCCCGGCAGGCGCGTCCTGGTGCTGGTCTCGTCCGGATTTCTTGCCGGTACCATGGAAGAGCATCAGGAGCAGGTAGTGGACAGGGCGCTGCGCGGGGGAGTGGTCATCAATTCGCTGGACGCCAAGGGCCTCTATTCCGAGCCTCCGGCAAGACCGTCGGGCGACCTGCCCACCATGCAGATGGCAAGAATGTCGCCCACCACCTTCGTCTTCGAGATCGCCTCGCTGAATGGCCGCCTGGGCGAACTGGCGGAACCCATGGCCAGGTTCGCGGCCAGTACCGGTGGGCTGTTCTTCCACAACAATAACGATCTCGACCTGGCCTTCCGGCAAGTCGGCGTGGAGCCGGAGGTCACCTATCACTTGGGCTTCCTGCCCCAGGACGTTGCCGCGGACGGCAAGTATCACAAGCTGAAAGTACGCCTGGCCCCTGCAAATGCCGGCGTGGTTCAGGCGCGGCCCGGGTATTTTGCCCCGGCGGCGTCCGCCCCGGATAAGAAGGACCAGCCCGATGACGCCCGCGCCCGGTTGGATCGCGCCGTAGCGAGCCAGGAGATTGTCGGCGATTTTCCGGCGGCCGTCAGCGCGAAGGTGGGTCCGCCGGTTGCGGTGACGGCGAATGTCGATATCGCCGGCTTGCGGTTTCTCGAAAAGGACGGCCGCCGCATGCAGCGGCTCACGTTCGTGGCCGCCCTTTTGGATTCGGAGGGCCACGTCGTCGCCGCCAAGGAAGCCGCCATGGAACTGGCGCTCACCGATGCGACCTTTGCCCGGCTGTCTCTCGGCGGGCTGAACGCCGTTCTCACACTCGAAGCGCCACCCGGCGCCTACCGTTTGCGCGAAGTGATTCAAGAAGGTCTGGACGGCCGCATCGCGGCAACTCTCCAGCCGTTGCAAATCCCCGCTCCCAGATAGTTCTTGCGCCTCGCGAGCCCCCGCATTACCCGGCGAAACGTAGAGCGATCACTGAGCCGGCGTGATGACCGGCTTTCCTTTATCGATGATGTAAGTGTCCAACGCCCTCGCCGTCGTCGTCCCAATGTTGCGGGCGTTGTGAATGTGGCCGCGCTCGGTGAAAAATACCTCTCCAGCCTTTACCGTCACCGGCGGTTTTCCGTCCACCTGAAGCACGATCGTCCCTTCAATGAGGTAACCGAAATCCTCGCCGGGATGGCTGTGTCGTGCGGACGTCGCCCCGGGCGGAATCTCAATCGCCATCGTCACGCCCTCGCGTCCCGTGCCGGGAATATCGCGGCGTTGCAGTTCGGTCCACTTTGCCGCGGGCTGCTCGGCGCCGCGGACGGCGATCGCCGCCAGGATCGCCGCCCCGGAAAACAACATGCGCATCGTTGTCATGATTTACGCTCCTGATAGCAACTCTACAGGTTTCATCGCGTATTCGATTCGACTGGGATCGAACTGTAGTTCCCGCTTGCTGCGATACCATGATTGCGTGGAACTGGGGCCGGACGTTGCATTGATCGCGGGACTGATGGGGGAGCCCGCGCGCGCGGCGATCCTGGTTGCATTGCTCGGCGGCCGCACGCTTCCGGCCGGAGAACTGGCATTCATCGGCAACGTCGCGCCACAAACCGCCAGCTTCCATCTCCGCAAACTGATCGACGCTGCCTTGATTGCCGTGGAAAGACAAGGCAAGCATAGCTACTACCGGTTGGCCAATGAGCGAGTCGCCGCGACTCTCGAATCGATTGCCGCTCTGGCGCCTCTGCGCAACCAAATCGATCTCCGTTCACGGACCCGGTATGAATCGGAGCGCATCAAGGAGCTTCGCTTCGCGCGCAGTTGTTACCGCCACCTCGCGGGCGCCTTGGCGGTTGAGATCAATCAAGCGTTACTCGATCGCCAGCTCCTCATCGCCCATTCCGGGAGAGGATATGGCCTGACCAGCCTCGGTCGGGAATGGTGCCGCGAGTTGGGAATGACTCTCCCCCCGTCCGGACGCAGGCAGGACCCGCCAGGCCGGGCGTGTGTCGACTGGACGGAACGGCGTCACCATCTTGGCGGCCCGCTCGGAGGGGCTCTGTTTTCCCGTCTGACCGACCTCCGGTGGATGGTCGCGAATCCCGGCAGCCGGGCCATCCGCGTCACCCACGCCGGCAGTGTTGCGCTCAAACGGGAACTCGGAATCGCGATCTCGGCGATAACGTCCAAACTCTCCAAGGCGTAGCAATAACCGATTCCAGGTATCCGCAGGGCTCTGAAGCGACCGTTGTTCGAGTTGCCCACCGCGCGTCCCGAATTGCGAGGCCTGTCGACTTGCCCGTTCAAGCCCTTTCTCGCATCCAAAACGGGGAACGTACAATCTGCTCCGCGAAACTGACGAAACCTTTTTCATTGACAGGAGCCTCTTGCAAAATTGAGCTAAGCCGCAGAAAGAAAACAAAACGGTCCGATTTTGTTTGAAGAAGAGGGCTCACTCGAAGTAAGCTATTGTTGCCAAACAAAAAGCGCTTCGGGA
>Ga0182018_10001952_pt1 | contig 21949 bp, 24 predicted proteins | sample 812P2MmetaG_FD_120490 | JGI IMG/M metagenome (GOLD analysis project Ga0182018, IMG submission 120490) | Permafrost microbial communities from Stordalen Mire, Sweden - 812P2M metaG | ecosystem: Environmental > Terrestrial > Soil > Wetlands > Permafrost | place: Sweden: Stordalen | collected...
GCCCCGCTCATCCACCAGCGCCCCGCCCGAATTGCCCGGCTGCACCGGCACGCTGATTTGAAAATAGCGCGGGTCATCCCCCGCGCCCGACAGCGACGCGATTTCCCCCTTGGCCAGCTTGGGCGAAAATCCCTGCAACGACGGGTCGGGAAAACCAATCGTCGCCACCGTGCCGCCCAGATGCGCCGAGCGGCTCGCGGCAATCGGCAACGGAGAAAATTTTCCAACTGCTTTCAACAAAGCCAGATCATTCGCTGCGTCCACTTGAACAACTTTGGCGTCAACCGTTCCGCCGCTCGTAACCAGACGAATTTTCGTCGCCTCCTTGACCACATGATAATTTGAAATCAAATAACCATCGTTCGTGATGAAAAACACCGTGCCGGTGTGACCTATATTGTTTCAATGCTGCGGACTGCTTTAATTGCGTGTGAGTTTTTCCCAAAGCTGCTTGTCGAGTTCTTTGTAAAGTTGTTCTGTCGTAAAAGGACAATGTAAAAAAGTTATATTGGAATTTGTGTCGGTATATTTTCGCAACCACTGTTCTGTTAGAGGCCAGCCGGAAGTTACAATGATTGGATATTGAACCTTCTTTTCGACAAGCCGCCGAACTAATTCCTCTCCGGTCAAACCTGGCATTTTGTCGTCTGTGATTAGGAGGTCTGGGTCTGCCGTTGATAAAACCTGCCACGCTAGATTGCCGTCTTGAAATGTTTGTATGTCAACATTCCTAAATTTGGAGCTAATAGCCTGCCCGATCATTTCTAAAAACCATTTTTCGTCGTTCACATGAAAAATTTTTATCGGCAAGACTTTTCTTTTATCCACGAGCGCATCTTTCATCAAATTGAACAATTTTTCCTTCCTGCTAAACCAGCTCGCTAGAAAAAAAGGCCATAAAAGAACACCCAAGCTGAAGACGATCACAATCAGCAACACGATTTTGTAAAAAGGCGCTGGGTTTCCTGATTTATCCTTTTCGCCTTTTGTTTGTGCAAGTATTTGGGTGCGTGCCCGCGTGAATGTAACGAGGATTATTCCAACCAACAGATATGAGTGAATGATTATGAAAAAATATCTCATTGAATGATTTTGAACCAACTGGTCAAGGCCAGACGAGCATCTTGTCAATCATCATTACAAAAGTGTTTCTTTCTTCCTTGGAACGAATTCGCGTGAAAGTTTTTCACCCTCGGCAATTTGTTCTTGCGTCATATATTTTACGAGTTCTTTTTGAAAATCAGTTGCCGCAAACTTATCAAGCTTATTTCCGCGTTTAGCTAGTTCCACCCATTTGTAAGCCTCTACAAGGTCCTGCCCTACGCCTTTCCCGTTTGCTAAAAAATTACCAAGATAAAGTTGTGCGCCTGCATGACCTAGTTCGGCTGCTCTCCGATACCATTTAGCTGCTTCACTAAAATCCTGTGGAAAATCAAAGTTGCCCTGTTCGTATTGAATTCCGATGGTGTATTGTGATTTCGCATCACCTGCTTCAGCATTTTTAAGGCAATCGTTTAGTTTTCGCGAGCGCGGCATTTTGCGCGTCCCTTCAGAAAATGAATAGCTAAAACCCCTTAAAATGTTCGTCAAAAATCCCATAAATTAAACATGGTTAGTTTGAAATCGTGTAATCGCCTGAAAGTATCCATTCTTTATCTCCAGCAACCGCGTCAATAAAGCCATCGCTTTTTTCCCAGATTGTAGCGTCTTGTAATATCATAGTGCCATCGGTTTCACCTTTGAAAAAATCCCCCAAAGTCAAAAGTTTGGCGGTTTCTGGTGTGCCAAATCCCAAATACGGATTTTTATGTTTGCGCGGCGTGGTTAATAAAATGGAAAAATTTCCAGAATAATCAAAATCCTTTCCGCCAAACCTGAATTTTAACGCGCCTTTTTTGATGCTTATGACATTAGCTGGAAATCCTGTTTTTCCACCCCCTAAAAAATTATCAACGTAAACTAGAGCATTTTTAAGATCAGGCGGCGTGGGATTTGCAGATATCCATTTCGCTTGCTGCTCTTGTTCTGGTGTCGGTGGTATTGATGGCATCCCACCATCATCAGGAAATAAAAGTTTAGGAGGTAAAGCATTGGTATCAACACCAGCTTTATCTAGCATTATTAATTCATCTGGAGTAGGAGCACGGAGAGTAACTTTGTTTGCTGTTGCGTTGGTGATAGTTTGCGCTTGGGGCGAAAGTAAAATCCCCAGCGACAGAGAAAACAAAATAAGAGCAGTTTTGATTCTCATAACCGTTCGATATAAAGGAACAAATGGTCTAATTCCCCTTTGGAGTTGTTTATGCTTCTTGGATTTGCAAAGATACCTAAAATCTCTGGCAATTTTTCTGTTGCGACTTCCAGATTTACCTCATCACTACACCATGTTCCTTCTTTCTTCCGCTTATGTATTCCGGCCTCCATCTGTTTTAAGCCTAGTTCCTTGAGGAGAGTAGTGATTTTATTTGCTAACACCGTCGCTGACTTTTCGCGGGGACTTGTCCTATCCAGTCCATATTTCAAAATTATTTTCCATTTTGTTGTCATAATCTTATTTTTGATTTAGCCGGAGTCGCCGCCGGTTTGGGCGGGCGCGGGACGGGCGTGTGTTTTTCAACGTGGCTGGCGGTCGCCCATTCGGCGAGTTTGGCCGGTATGCTTTCTATATTTGCCATTGTTTTAATTCAAACACCAACTGCCCCAAACGTCCAACGCAAAATGATTTTGGCACGGCGTTCGTCCCCAGCGCCGTCGGCGCGGCATATTTGTAGAACCCAAACCAAAAAAACTAAATCCCTCACCTGCCTTCGGCATCCTCTCCCATACGACTCGCCGCGCTGTCGCGCCGTCGCAGCGGGTGGGCGAGGAACCAAGCCCCGTCGGGGCGGCATATTCGGCAGGAAAATTTTCAACGCAAAGGCGCAAAGGCGCGAAGCCGCAAGGAGTTTTTTGCTTTGCGCCCATTGCGTCTTGGCGTCTTTGCGTTAATTCTTTCACTGATGATTCTGCTCCTGACGGAGCTTGATTCATTTACGCCGCCGTTTCTACCAATATGCCAGTCCTACGGACTTCGCCGCCTTCGCGCCCTTCGCGTGACAAAAATTCAAACGCCAAACGCCCCAAACGTCCATCGCAAAATGAATTTACCCACTTCAACCGCCTCCGCGCTTTCGGCGGTTTAGCCAAACCTCGCGTAACAAATTAATTTTTCTTGCGACGGCGCGATTCGTCTTTAACGTCTTGCCCGTCCTATGGCGGCAAAAAACAAAAAGTCCAAAACGATCAAAGTCAAACGACGCGCGAAAATTTCCGCGGCGGCAGCGGCCAGGCCCGCCGCGTATGTCATTCCCGATCCCTCCCTGCCCAAGCCCGCCGAGGGCGACACCACGGCGTTCATCCGACGGGAAAGTTCGAGTTACGACGGCGACACTTCCATCCGGCTTTATCTGCGCGAGATCGGGCAGGTGAAACTGCTCACGCCGGACGAGGAAATCCAACTGGCCGCGCGCATCAAAAAGGGCGACAAAAAAGCGCGCGAACACATGATCAAGGCCAATCTACGCCTCGTCGTGAAAATCGCGCGCGATTACGAGGGTATCGGTCTGCCGCTGCTGGATTTGATCAGCGAGGGCAACATCGGTTTGATGAAGGCGGTCGAGCGGTTTGATCCGAAAAAGGGCGGCAAACTTTCCACCTACGGCTCGTGGTGGATCAAGCAAGCCATCAAACGCGCGCTCGCCAACCAGTCGAAAACCATCCGGCTGCCGGTGCATCTCGTGGACAAAATTTCCAAGATGCGCCGCACGGCGATGAAATTGCAGGAAATGCTGGGCCGCGAGCCAATGGACGAGGAACTGGCCGATGAAATGGGCATGACCGCGTTGCGTGTCCGGCAGATGCGGCAGGCGGCGATCCGTCCCGCCTCGCTCGACGCGCCGATCGGCGACGATGACTCGAATAATTTTTCCGACGTGGTGCAGGACGAAAACGCCACGTCGCCCTACGAAAATCTGGAAGACAAAACCGTCACCGGAATGTTGCAGGACATGGTCAAGCATCTTGACACGCGTGAAGCGACGATTTTGCGCTATCGCTTCGGACTTGATGGCGGCACGGAAAAAACCCTGGAGGAAGTCGGCGTGAAATTCGGTGTCACGCGCGAGCGCGTCCGCCAGATCCAAAATCTCGCGCTGAAAAAACTCCGCAAAATGATCGAAAAACTGGAACGCACCAAAAAGAAGGATGAGTAACCCCATCGTCACGCCCGCCGAAATCGAACGCGCCATCCGAAATGTTCCGGATTTTCCGAAGCCGGGCATCCAGTTCAAGGACATCACGCCCGTGCTGGCCGACGCGCGGCTGTTCGGCGGCGCGATTGATCTGCTCACGGAAAAATTCAAACCCGGCGCGGTGGACGCGGTTGTGGGCATTGACGCCCGCGGATTTATTTTCGCCGCCGCCGCCGCGCTGAAATTGAAGGCCGGCTTCGTTCCCGTCCGCAAAAAAGGCAAGTTGCCCTACCAGACCATTGAAGAAGATTATGCGCTCGAATATGGTTCGGCGACCGTCGCGATGCACGTTGACGCGCTCAAACCGGGCGCACGCGTGCTGCTGATTGACGATTTGCTGGCGACCGGCGGCACGGCTGCCGCGGCGATTGCGTTGATGAAAAAACTCAACGCGCACATTCTGGAAATTGGTTTTCTCATCGAACTGAAATTTTTGAACGGACGCGAAAAAATACAAAATCACCCGATCCGCTCCATCGTGGTTTATTGAGCCGCGCGCAATTCAGTTTTCAACTCCGCATTTCCCGCTACACTGCCGGCAATGCACTGGCTGCAAACACTCGACACGAACCTGTTTTTTTTCGTCAACCGGTCGCTGGCCAATCCGTTCTTTGACTGGCTCATGCCGGTCTTGAGCGGCAGCAACGGAGTGAAGAATGGTCTCATTGCAGTGGTAATCGCAATCGGCATCGTCATGCTTGGCTTCGGCAAACAACGCGCACGGCTGTGCGTGCTGCTGATGGCGTTCATTGTCGGAACCAATGATGGCTTGATCTGCAACACCATCAAACACGCCGTTGCGCGCCCGCGTCCGTTTGTCACGCTGCCAGAGGCGCGGATGTATGGCTCCATCGGCAAAGGCTACATCCCGCCGGAGATCAACGAATATGGCGTGGACATGGCAGCCAGCAAAGGCAGCCATAACAGCATGCCGTCGTCGCACGCCGCCAACTGGTCCGCCGCCACCATGGTGCTGTTTCTGTTCTACCGGAAAAGCCTGTGGTTCATGCTGCCGCTGGCACTGGCAGTATCGTTTTCGCGCGTCTACAACGGTGTGCATTATCCGGGCGACGTGCTGGCCGGCGCAATCATCGGCGCGGGTTACGCAGCGGCAATGGCCATCGCCATCGAAACCGCGTGGCAATCTTTCGGTAAAAAATGGTTTCCGCGCTGGCACGCAACCGTGCCGTCGCTCGTGCCGAATTTGAACCTCGGAAATTCAAAAATCCGCTGAACAATGTCCGCAACGGAAATTCTTCTGCGCGTCCGCGAATACGATCTGGCGGCGACGCTTGATTCCGGTCAGGCTTTCCGCTGGCAGAAACAAAACGATTCGTGGGTTGGCGTCATCGGAAAACATCGGGTGCGATTGACCCAAACGCACGCAGGCATTTGCGCCGAAACTGCCGCGCCAGTGGAAAACTGGAAATGGCTGCGCGAATTTCTTCAAACCAAAATTGAACTGGAAAAAGTTCTCAAAACTTTTCCCGACGACGAGCCGATGCGCGCCGCCGTCGCCGCTTGTCCCGGACTGCGACTGCTCAAACAAGACCCATGGGAATGTCTCGCGTCGTTTATTTTGTCTTCGACGAAACAAATCGTCCAAATCCGCCAGATCATCGCCCTGCTCTGCCAGCGTTTTGGCGATCCGATTGCTGTTTCATCAAGCGAACCGGCTGCGTTTGCATTTCCGTCGCCGGAAAAAATTGCCCGTGTCACCGAAGCCGAACTTCGCGCCTGCAAAATGGGCTTTCGCGCGCCCAGCCTGCTTGCTGCCGCACGGGAAATCGCCGAAGGAAAATTTAATTTGGAACACATCCGGCAATTGCCCCACTCCGAAGCGCGCGCCGAGTTGATGAAACTGGGCGGTGTCGGCGGGAAAATTGCCGACTGCGTTTTGTTGTTCGCCTACGGTTTTGATTCCGCGTTTCCCGTGGATGTCTGGGTCGAGCGCGCGCTGCAGCAGCTTTATTTTCCGCGCCGCCGCGCCAGCGGGAAACGGCTGCAGAACTTCACGGCCACATATTTCGGCCCGCACGCCGGTTACGCGCAACAATATCTTTTCCATTATGCGCGAATCTATAAATTTGATCGCAGAGACGCGAAGCCGCAGGGCGCAAATAAAATTCTCCGCGTCGCTGCGTCTCTGCGGTAATAAAATGAAGCTTGAAGCCATTCTTTCGCCGTTGGAATTGCCCGCGCTCGGCAAACGCGATTTGCGCGAGACAGTCTGCGTCGTATTCGATGTGCTGCGCGCCACGAGCACGTTTGTGACCGCATTGCATAACGGCGCGAAAGCCATCGTGCCTGTCAGCGAAATTTCCGAGGCGTTGGCGATCAAGAAAAATCAGCCGGATGTTTTGCTCGGCGGCGAACGCAATGGCATCCGCATTTCCCCCGAAGGCATTGATTTCGATCTCGGCAACTCGCCGCGCGAATACACGCCGGAAAAAGTCCGGAGTAAAACCATTGTCTCAACGACGACGAACGGAACGCGCGCGTTGCGCGCCTGCTTTGGCGCAAAAATAGTTCTGGCCAGCTCGTTTTTGAACTTGAGCGCGACGGCAAAATTTCTTCGGCAGAAAAATTTCGGGGACATTTTGCTCGTGTGCGCCGGCACGGAAGAAAACACCGCAATTGAAGACGTGTTGGCAGCGGGCGCATTGTGCGAAATTCTGTCGAGCAGCGCAACTGTGGGAACACTTTCCGATTCAGCCGAAACTGCGCTTCTCACTTACACGCAGACGAAATCGGATTTGGCGACGGCGATTGGCAATTCACAAAATGGCCGGCGTTTGCTGGTGATTCCCGAATTGCGCGACGATGTGGCGTTTTGTTTGCAACGCGACATTTTCCCGATCATCGCCAAAATGGAAACGAATGGCGCAATCCGAAGAGGCTAGACTACAAATTCCAATTCCTGCCGGTGCGGAATCAGGCCGCGCTCGAAGGCTTGGCCGAGAAATCGCCGGATGGATTCCCTGCCCCTGTCGCCGTAATCCAGCGTCCAGTGATTGACATACATCCCCACAAATTTGTCGGCGAGGTCGCGGCCCATGTCGCGCGCGTATTGCAGTGCGTGTTGCACGGCTTCGGCGCGATGGTCGAGGCTGAACCGGATGCTTGCGGTAAGAATTTCAGAAATTTTTCTGCGCGTCGCCAGATCGAATTTTTTGTGAATGACATTTCCGCCGAGCGGCAGCGGCAAACCGTCATTATGTTTTCCCCACCAAACGCCGAGGTCTTCACAAACGACGAGCCCTTCGTTTTCATAAGTGAGTTGTCCTTCATGGATGATCAGGCCAATTTCCGCCACGCCATTTTTTACGGCGGAAAAAATCTGGTCAAATGGCACGACGACGTAATTGAATTCCTTCGCTGGTTTCTCCAACCAAAGCTGCAACGCGAGAAATGCGCTCGTCATCGTTCCGGGTACGGCAATTTTCTTTTTGAGAATTTCTTCGCGTAAAAATTTCTTTTTCGCCACGAGCATCGGGCCGTAGCCGTCGCCCATGCTCGCGCCGCTGGGCAGCAATGCGTATTTGTCGCTGACGCAGGCATAGGCGTGGATGCTGACGGCGGAGATGTCGAGTTCGCCGCGCGTGGCGCGTTCGTTGAGCGTCTGGATGTCCTGCAAGATGTGTGTGAAATGAAAGCCGTGCGAGGGAATTAAATTCTTTGCGAGGGCGTAAAACATGAAGGCGTCGTCCGGGTCGGGCGAATGGCCAAGGGTCAGCATTGTTTGTTGCATCCGCGAAAATTAAACCACGCATTGCAGCGTGTCACGACGAGAAGATTGATGTAGAAAAACCACGTCATAATTTTTCAAATTAAAAATACGGCCCGCACACGGCTCACCGATCCAACCGCAGTTGACCGACACCTCCTTTATTCATGCGCTCCTCCTTTCGGAAGGGTCAAATCCCTTGTTTTCTGGCTTGCTTGTCTCGAAGGGACAATTACCTTAAAAAGCTGACCAGACGGGGGACAGGGCTTACCCACCGACTCCACCAATTTCTATCTTTGCGGGAAACTCGGCCAATGCACAGAGAGAAGCCTCATAAACTTCTTCAGGTGGGTGCAAGTCCCACCGGAAGCGCCAATTTCAAATCTTACCGCGAGGCTGATTCACAGGGTTTCGGCGTCGCGTTTCTCCCGTCCCGATTTCTTCAAATCATCGGGGCGAATCAGCGCATAGCGTAGCAGCCAACGCACTCGGCTTCGCGAGGGCGACAACGCCGTGCGCACCACACGCGGCGCGATCCGCGTGCTGACCGTCATCGTGGCGGTGAACTACGCGCGCGTACCGAAGATTCCCTACGCCGTCGGCGTGGACATCGCGTGCCGTATGAAAATGACGGTGCTGGATATTCCGTTGCGCCCTCACGGCCCGCTAATCGGTTGCTTGCGCCCGTCCAAAACTTTTGAGAAGTTGTCGCCATGCGACGGATGACAACCAACAACCAGTCTGTTTGTGCTACTTCTTGTGGCTGCTTCTGTTTCCATACGTTTATAGTGTCACAAATGGCAGTACAGGCGTTTTTGACTGTCACCACAATTCGCATAAATGATTGAAAATAAACGGTTGCCGGTGTGGCGAAATGGCAGACGCACAGGACTTAAAATTGGATTTTGACCACTTTTAAGCGGTTTCTTCTCGTTTCATTAAACGTGCATAGAACTATTGATTCTATTGGTTAAAACTCATTTTCAGGCGATTAAAAAAGTGTTTTTGAGGGCTTCGATTGGAAGTGGCAAAGTGTAGCAAAAAGTGTAGCAATTTTTTTATCTAAAATTTCCCATTTTTTGATTTTTGGAAATTTTATGATGAACAAATTTTATGTGGTTTTGGTTGCGGGCACTTTATGGATTTGGGCGAACTCGCCCGCACTGGCACGATGATGAAATTCGTCAATTGATTCTTGGGTGAGATATTGCCTACCAGCGATGTTGACAGTTTTTAGCCAGCCCTTCTTGCGCCAGCGCCAAGCCGTGCAGGGAGTCACGCCAACCTGATCCAGCCATTTGGACAAACTAATGACTGCCGTTGCCGCATTGTTCATAATTGTTATTCCTTGATAAAAGTGACGGTGACGGCGGTGATATGGGTTTTCAACGCGGCGGCGTAACGCCGATCCGCTGACTTCACAAACTTCAATTCATATTTCTGAATCCCCCGCATAAGAGTCTTGAGGCCGCTCCCCAGCACCGTGACTTTGGCTTTGATAAAGCGGATTACTAATTTTTCAGATGGGGCGTCCGGCTCGCGTTCCAACGCGAGATTGGAAGTCCACTCGGCAAACAGGAATTGCGCGTAAGGCAGTTGATAACTGCGTTCATCATCGGCAAGCGCGTTGAGCGCGGCCACGGCGGGATCAATGTCGAAACAAAGGTTGTTGTGCGGGCTAGACGCGGATGCCGCGTCGGGATTGGCGTTGGTGTTCATAGGATGGTTCATGGATTTGTTGGATGTTTTTGCGGAGCGAAAGAGATTGCGTGAAACGCTGGCGGAATTGTTTTATGAAACGATTGCCGCGCTGCAAAATGTTCTGGATGAATTTCTGCCGATCAATGTGCGGAACAACTTCCACAGCGGCCAGCCGCACGCTGGAACGGGTGACGTGCGAGCGTAACAATTCAGCATCGTCGGTGAAAACCCGGCAACGCTCCCGCCCGCGCGAGATACTGACGTAAAATTGTTCCTGATGGACGGCGGGTAACGAGCGCGATGACGCGACGACCAGAACTTCATCCACCGTTTTGCCTTGGGCGGCATGGGACGTGACGGCGTAGCCATGCGTGAACGTGCGATAATTTTCAGGAATGACCCGGCCATCTGCCAGCAAAACGGAATCACCCTGAATTGCCTTCACCTCCACCAACTCGCCATTCACAAATTTCTTCTGCCAGTTGGATTGCAACAACAGCTTGTCTCCGGCGGCGACTTTCAATTACCATTAAGTTTTGCCAACCACCATTCACGACGATGTGTGGGAATTGAGGCATATTTACAATTTCTGTGACGATGCCAGAAACAGCCGTGAACGAAAATTATCGTTCTATATTTCGGTAGAACAATATCAGGACAACCGGGTAGTTTACGATTATGCAGCCGGAAGCGATAACCCATTTCATGAAGCAATGAACGGACAATTTTTTCAGGTTTTGTATCTTTTCCGCGAATACGGCTCATGTTCCAACTGCGCCGTTCCTTTGTCAGCCGGTCTTTATTCACAGCAATAATCTAATCAAAAACTGCCTGAATTTCACAATTGAATTTAGGGAAGCTGAAATTTTCGTAATTACTAAAACGCCGACTTGACCACTCCGCCGTCAACACGCAACGCCGCGCCGTTGGTCGCCGATGAAAGCGGGCTGCAAACGTAAGTCACCAGATTCGCCACTTCTTCCGTTGTCGCAAAGCGTTTGAGCAATGATGTCGGGCGCACTTTCTCAAAAAATTCCTTCTCGAATTCCGCGAACGGTTTGCCGCCGCTCAATTGTTTTACAAATTCATCCACGCCGTCAGAGCGCGTCGGGCCAGGTAGCACCGAATTTACGGTGACATTCGTGCCCGCGCACAATTCCGCCAGCCCGCGCGCCACGGCGATCTCGGCGGTCTTTGTCATTCCATAATGGATCATCTCCGCCGGAATCTGCAATCCGCTCTCGCTGCTGATGAAAACAATACGTCCCCAATTGCGCTGTTTCATGCCGGGAAAATAGGCGCGGCTCAAGCGCACGCCGCTCAACACATTGACTTCAAAAAATCGCCGCCAGTCATCGTCAGGAATTTGCTCAAACGGTTTCGGTTCAAAAATTCCAAGATTGTTGACGAGAATTTCCACGTTCGGGAATTGCTTCACCAGCAGATCGGTGTCATCGGCTTTCGACAAGTCGCCCGCGAACACTTCCAGTTTCGCCGCCGGAACGGATTTGCGGATTTTTTCTGCGGCTTCGCCCACGGATTTTTCCGCGCGGCCATTGACAATGACGCGCGCGCCTTCGCGGGCGAGCGACGTGGCAATGGCGAGGCCGATGCCCTTGGTCGAGCCGGTGACCAGCGCGAGTTTATTTTCAAGTTGTAGATTCATTGAAATTGAAATCGTTCACGAACACATCTTTGTCAACCGCGGAAAATTTTCCGTCACGAACATATACGCATTTACAAAAAACCGAGCGTGCCTCGCGCTTTAATTATATGGCTCGCTCGCGCCGTCAAGGTCGAACGCTCCACCCCGCGTCTCCACCGTTGACCGCGCTCGCTCCGCCAAAAAATGCGCTTTTAGAAAACACGCTCGGAGTGTGCATATCGGGTTTAGAATATTTCTAAACTCTGAAAGGACGACAGAATTATTCCGCAAATAATTTGCCTGGAAATTCACCCTGACCAATTTTGAAATCCAGTTCACCATTTGAGCCTTTGACCGAATACATTTCTCGCTTGTGCCGCTTTGCGCTTATCCATTCGATGGGATCATGCTGGTTGTCGAGGATTTGTTTTAGTTCCGCATAACTCAAACAAACCACACCATCATCGCTGCACACCAACACCAAAAAGACTTTCTCGAAATTGGATTTCAGCAAATCAATTTCTTCTTGATGTTCCTTCATGAAAGTGAATTTCCACGGCGTCATCCGCTTTGAAGAATATTTTATGTAGATGCCAATGGTGTCGTTCAAGACGTAGGAAGCATTGGACGCGGATTGGAATGGACGAAGGAACAGTGGGCGCTGCGTGCCGTGGAGAATCCGTGCAAACACAAGGCCGTGGTAGAATTCAAAATCCCGAATCATTTTTTGCCAGTTTTCAAAAACCGAATGCTTCCTTCGTATTTGTAAAAGACGCGGGCTTTGCCAGTATCGTTGTAAACCACGTTGATGTGATGAACCGCGTCAGGATATTTGGTGACTTCCATCTGGCTCTTGCCGATGAATCCTTTTGTGCGCGTGATTGTGGCCTTGTCCACTTCTCCTTCTTTGTCGGTGTAATTGCCAATTGAGTTTGGCGGGTGAACCGCGACGGACTTGTCACCAGCCGGACAAAAGCTCTCGATGTAATTGATCAAGTAACCCGGCAAACAGTTTTTCCCCAAAAGTTCCGCGAGAGCTTTGACCTTCTGAATCGGCTTAATGTCCTGACTGATGATGTCCTCGATGGTTTGTTTGTCGAAATTAAAAAGCGCAAAACTCATCTCGCCTTTGTCCACCAAGACGTTCGCGTTATCTATGCTTGCGCTGGCAACGGCGGTGATTCGTTCGCCGTCAAGCCATACGGGAGATTGTTTATTTAGTTTCCGCGATTCGAGGGAGAGCCGGTGAAAGATAAAGCATTGTTGCCAGTCGAGATACAGATGCTTCGGTATCGTGAGTTCAAAATAATTTAGATAATTTCCCCGTGAGCCAAACATACGGGCACGCTGAATATAAGTGTCCTGTTGCAGTTTATGTTTAACGTCCCGTGTGAAAAACATTGAGAGCAGATTGTTGAACGTTACTCCGCGCGAAACAATGTTGCCACCAATGACAATGGTGAACGGTGCAGTTGGGTCGGTCGCGGTGCGATTTTCGGCTGTGTTAACTTCCTTGTCACTATTCATCACAACGGGATTGTTTCTGTCGCGATTGGTGATGATGTATTTCGTGATGTCGTTCGCGTGTTCTGGGTATCGCTCATTGGCGATTTCCCAAATCCTTTTGAAATAGCTGGAGTGATTAGAGTTTTTGTCGTCCTTCAACGCCTCAAAGATTTTGACGATGTTCTTGTAATCAACCGAGTGGTCTGCCTTTTTGCCACTTGTGTGGATTAGAATTGAATAATTTTTCTCTGCTTCATTGATGACCTCATTCAAATAAGCAGCGTTCACCATGAAACTGAAAAGCGCCTCGCGCAAATACTTCGGGTCGTCACCGGCATCCGGTAGAAAAGTCAATCGGTAGGACAGGTTCTCGGTTGAAACTGGGAAGAACAAGTCCTGACCGGTATAGTTCGAGTGCGGCGGAAAATCTATCCAGTGTTCATTTTGATTCAGGTGCGTCTTGTTCAAATCGAGACGGGCGGGCGTGGCAGTGACACCGATGTATGTGCCTTGTTCGCCAATCAAATCACCGGTCAATTTGTTGATTCGGCTTTTCTCGTTTTTATTTACCTTGGAATTAGGCGTGGCATAGTCAGCTTCATCGTCAATGATAACGCGGTTCGTGTGGCCTTCAATTTTTTCCAAGAGTTTTTGCAAGTCGCTGGAATTCTTTTTGCAGAAGATCACCAATTGGTTGTCGCCAATGGCAAATTCAGGTAGCAAAATCTCGCTAAATTTTTTTGGCAGTGGCGCTAAACCAGATCGCTGAAAGCGTTCCAGATTTTGACCAAGCAGTTGCACACTGTCATTGAGCAACACAATCACCAGTTTGAAACTGACATCCAATAACTTCGCCGTCAGAGCAATCATCATTTCAGTTTTGCCGCTCTGTGGCTCACCGTAGATTACAAAAGATTTTTTACCTGCCTGAATATTCGTGACCGCATTTTCAACCACTCCTTTGATGCGTTCGACTTCTTGACCCGACGCAACCAGCTTTGCCAACCTCCGCTCGTAGCGGTTGTCGTTGGTCGTTTCTTTTTTCAGTTCGTTAAGATTGAACATGGCCCGGGCAGTTAAATTTTCAAAAGCACGATGAGACAATCAGAAATTTGACTGGCTGCCTTCCATGATTGCAGTCCTGCGAGAATTGTAAAACGAAACTTGCGCCGCCAAAAGGCGGCTGTCTTAATGAAGCGAAGAATGAACCGAATCCGCCCCATTCACCCATTTCCGGCGCGCATGGCCTCGTCCATCGTTTGGAATAAATTGCCCAACCGGAATCCACGATTGCGAATACTCGACCCGATGGCCGGCTCGGGCACAACGCTTGTCACGGCACGCGCTCGCGGCCATGAAGCGATTGGATTTGACCGTGACCCGCTTGCGGTGCTGATTGCTGGCGCATGGGTGGCAGACGTAGATGAAGAAGCAGTCGAAGCCAAAGCCAAAGAAGTTTTAGCGCGCGCAACTGAACGAGCACAAAACTTGACGGATACGACTGCGTTTCCGCAGGCGGCTGATGACGAGACAAAAGAGTTTTTAGAATTTTGGTTTGATGAAACCAATCGTCGCCAGTTGACAGCTCTGGCCGACACCATATCACGCCTCCATGATCCAATTACCAAATCCCTTTTGTGGTGTGCTTTTTCCCGGCTAATCATTACAAAAAAAGTTGGCGTATCGCTGGCAATGGACGTGTCGCATAGTCGCCCGCACCGAAAATATGACGAAGCGCCGGTTAAAGCCTTTGATCAATTCGAGCGGTCTGTGAAAAAAGTTCTTAACGCCTCGCCTTTCAAAAAAGCTGGAGCCAATGCGCCACGCGCTGAAATGAATCAAGGAGATGCTCGGATGCTGTCGTTAGCAGATGAAAGCGTGGACATGGTGATAACATCGCCGCCGTATCTGAATGCCATTGATTATTTGCGAGGACACAAGCTTTCGCTGGTTTGGATGGGTTACACAGTGGATGAGCTTCGTAAAATTCGGTCAACCAATGTTGGCGCAGAAATTACGAACAATCACATTGAAGAAACCGTGGTCTTAACGGCAGTTGACCAAATGTGTGATGTTGAAAGTCTTGGCAAGCGACACAAAGGAATGTTGTGCCAGTATATGCAAGACATGAATGCAATCCTTTCTGAAATCCAACGTGTTTTGGTGGAAAATGGAAAAGCGATTTTCGTTGTTGGAAATTCCACACTTCATGGAAATTTTATCCGAAATTCGGACGGCATTAAATTTCTTGCTGAACAGATTGGTTTTGAAACTGTATCCTCTCGCCGGCGTCCGTTGCCTGAAAACAGACGTTATTTGCCACCACCGGAATCATCAGGCGCTGGGAATCAATTGGAAAAACGGATGCGCGAGGAAGTCATTCTAACATTTCTGAAAAATTGATTTACCGCCCAATACTCGTTTGAGCTTATGGCATTTGACGAGTGATACGGGTTCGTATGACTCCCCGCAAATGTCTGTCGGGACAATTTTTAAGCACGCGGCAAATCCAGCCGGAGATTTTGTTGAATCTGCTTGCGCCAAGTGTTCATCACTTGCGCCTGTTCAGCGTAGTCCGGCCATTTCGACACAGCGGCACGGACTTCCTCGACGATGGCTTCGGCGCGACCGCGCTTCATCAGCGCACTCTTGGCACAGGCGCGAAAGTCGGCCAGCGTAAATCCGTCGCGCTTGCCGTTCATCGTCATCTGATGCCGGGCGGTCCAGTCGCCGGTCGGATTGTAACTGTAAGTCACGTCGAAGGCGGGTGCGAGCGACCAGCGACCGGCCTTGTCCATCAGGAAGGCGATGTTCTTGACGTGATCGTCCTGATTGCGGGCGATGATGTAAAACACCATTCGCCGGAATTGTTCCTCCACCGATTCCATCGGCAGATTCAACTGACGGATGACCAGCAATGCCTGTTCGTAGGCATACGCGCCCGCGTTGTTAAAATCAAAATACGCCAGCGCGCACAGCGATTGCATATGCAATTTCTCACCGCCGTCGAGCCGGTCAAAACGCCGGGTCATGAAATGCCGCCGTCCGCTTTCTTCGAGCAAACGGCACTCGCTCATCGTGATGCCCGCCGCTTTCGCCATCAGATAATATGCGTATTCAATCGCGCCGTAACCTTTCGGGTCTTCGAGTTCTTTGTCTTTGTTGCCGGTGACGCCGTCAAATTTCAACAGCCAGTAATCGAATCCTTTTCCCGCCACGATCTGCCCGGAACGGACTTCGTTGGTCTCACGATTCCAAGCGATGACCGCTTTCGCCCGCGCGCCACCGGCGGAAGTGCCGACTCGCAGGATGTCATTCAAAGCATTTTTCCTGCTCGCGCTGGCAAAAGTGGTTTTGAGATTTTTGCGATGGGTCAAGACTTCCGACGCCAGCTTGACCAAGGCATCAATTTCAATTTTCTTCGCCTGCTGCGGTTTTGGCCCGATGGATGGCGCAAACTCCAGCGCGCCCATGCCGCGCGCGCCGATGTAACAAAGCCGCTCAACCGCATTGAAACTGTCGGGAGTCCGGCCTTGCGTCGCCAGCCAAGCATCAATCAAGGCATTGCCGAATCTGTCCGGCAACGAATCGGCCAGCAGACCGGGCAAGCCGTGAAAAGTTCTTGGCGGCAAATCCGAAAAAACATATACCCGATCACTTAATGGCATCGTGATGGGCGAAACTTCAATCCCACTCCGCGTGAACGCCGGGTCATATTCAAATGCGGCGAACTGGCCTCCATCCTCCAGCGAAACAGCGCCGATGGTTCGTCCCCAAAGTTGAACTTCGGCCAGCGTCATCGTTCATTCCCCCATTGCCATTTTTTGGCTGAAGGTTTGACCGCTTTGGTGGTGGAAGCACGCTGGCGTTTCCGGCCAGCCATCTTCAATTGAGCTACGGGGCTGGGGACTGGTTCCGGGATGAGCAGATCGAAACGCTCAATCACATCAAGCACGCGACACACGCGGATGAAGCCGGACAATTGCGTCGCCACCGCGCCTGCTTCCAAGCGCTGCACTGTATTTTTCGAGACACCGGCTTCTTTAGCCAGTTGGGCTTGTGTGAGGTTCCGTTCCAAGCGAATCCGGGTCAGTCTTCCACCTAATTCGGCCAGAACAGTCTCATCCGTCGCTTGTCTGGTTAGCTTCATAACGCACCATATATGGTGCATAAAGACGTAAATGTCAACTAAAACACCACAAAAGGTGTTTAATTAAAAATCAAACTGCCACCAGCACCGGACTGAATTGAAGCCGCGCCGCCTGCACCTTTGCGTGTTCATTGTTCAAATGGCCATAGACCTTGCCGATCAGCACGCCGCCGTCCTTGTGGCCGACCCAGCGCGCAATCGTCATGTAATCAATACCGCTCATCACGCTATAGCTGATAAAAAAATGACGGCAATCGTGAAAATTAAAATTTGTCAGGCCGGATTTTTCCCTGGCCAGCCGCAAACTTTCCATGAATGTCTTGGCGTGCGCGTCCTTTTCGCCGCGCTGCGGGGAGGGAAACAAAAATTCGGAATCAGGCGCGCGCCGTTTGGACATCTCCTGCAAATGCTCTTTTAATTTTTGGTTCAAGTCCACCACGCGAATTTCCCGGCCTTTGTTCAATCCATCAGCCCCGATGGTCAATTGACCGCCCTGCCAGTCCGTGTCAGCCCATTTGAGCCGCAACGCCTCATTTCGTCTTGCGCCGCTGTAAGCCATCAGCAGGACATAATCCGAAAATTCACGACCGTTCTTGGAAACTTCCAACGCCGCCTCGCAAATTTTATCAATCTCGGTTTGCGTGATCAGATTGCGCTTGCGCGGCGTCCATTTCAGCGGGCGCAGATTTTCCGTCGGCAAAGTTTTAATCCATTGATCGTCAATCGCCCTTTTCAGGACATTGCGCAAAACGATGATGTCGAGATTGACCGTGCGCCCCGATATTTTTTCCGCCTGCCGTTTTTCAATGAAAGAGTTTATGTGAATGCGGCGGATTTTATCCAATCGCAACCCGCCGATGTGGTTCGTCCAAAGTTTGATAGCTCCGCGCTCTTTTTGAATCGTCGAGGGACGCTTTGCGTCCGTGACGGTGTCAAAATAGGCGAGGTATTGCGCCGCATAATCGGCGAACTTGGGCGTGCGTTTGAGAACCGGCAGATCATTGCGCGTCCGGTCAACGTGAAGCGTTTTTAATTGCTCCTGCGCCTGTGCAACGGTCTCCGCGCCTGCCAGCGGCACCCAGCGGTTTTCCTTGTCACCGCCATCGGTCTCCATGGCGATGCGGGCGACGAATGTTCCGTTGCGCTCCCACAGCCCGCGAATCGGCTGCTTGCGCCCGTTGAGAACCTTCTTATACTGGTAACGCGAATGAGAATTGCGACGAACAACGATGGACGGTTTGCTTGCGGTAGCACTTGCTTTCATACCATGCAAGTGTCGCAATTAGTGTCGCAATGTCAAGTTGAGAGTGATGCACACTAAAAAAACTCAATAGAATCAATGTAGCCGGTGTGGCGAAATGGCAGACGCACAGGACTTAAAATCCTGGGACTGTAAAAAGTCGTGTGGGTTCGAGTCCCGCCGCCGGCACCACTTCATTAAACGTCAATAAATACGGTATGTTTAGCAGTTTCATGCCAGAGATTCAGCCTTCGGGGTAACGTCACGGGGTAACGTGTCTGCCGGTGTTAATCGTGTTTGACAAATCCGGCGAGTGAACACAGATTGTGTGCGTGCGGATTATTAAGGAAAGCACGCTGGGCGCTTTTGCCGTCAGTTACCCGCAGGCCGCAACCGGGTTGACTGTCTGGCGGCGAATCATGCGGCAGGCGCAATTCCGGCATTTTACTAACTTGCGCCAGTGCTTTCGTGCAGCGGATCAGGTGCGTGCGTCCAGCGGCAATCCGGTCGTGGTGTTCAACATATGCGGCAACACCTATCGGCTGATTTGCGCCATACATTACGACACCGGCAAGGTGTTCCTGCTCCGCTTCCTGACGCACGCGGAATACGACAAAGACCGCTGGAAAGACGAATTATGAAAACATTGACACAGCAACAAACCCGGCATTTTGCCAGTCACGCGGACATTCCCAAGACCTACCGCGAATTGTGCCAGGCTTACCTGCCACGCCCGATTCACGACGACGCGCAGGACGAGGAAGCCACTGCCATGATGAACGCGCTCGCTGTCTTTACCCGGCTCAACGCGGAGCAACGGGATTATCTCGACGTGCTGACGGAATTTGTGGACGAATACGATAAGGGCAAAAAAATCCGCTGGCCGAAAGTCAGCGGCTTGGACGCGCTCAAACATCTGATGGAAGCAAACCACATGAGCGCGGCGGATTTGTCACGTCTTTTAGGCACCAGCCGCAACTTGGGCGCGATGATTCTGCGCGGCGAGCGGCAGTTGACGCTGGCGCACGTTCGCACGCTGGCGAAGCGTTTTTGCGTGTCAGCCGATTTGTTCCTACCGTAACGCATTGGCCTTGCACCCGCCGCCCGGCTTCGGGAGTTTTGCGTTTAGGATTTGGTGCGTGGAGAATTGCTTGCGACAAGAATGGCCAGCCGCACCGGACGGGTCATGTGTGCGAAAAACTTTTCAACCTCGGCAAAATTCGGCATCATGCCCGAAGTTTCCGAAATATGTTCAGGATTGTTGTGGGCAGAACGGCAGGCAAACATTTTGTATGACGCAACGAAAAACAACAGCCACAGGTTTGGCAAAAACCAGCGGACAGGATGGCAAACCGCCCGGCGCGCTTCCCGCTGGTTACACCACGCTCCTCGCCGACCTCAAGGCGCGGGTCCGCGCGGCGCAGCTTCGCGCGGTGGTTTCGGTCAACCGCGAGTTGATTCTGCTTTATTGGGACATCGGTAGAATTATTGTCGAGGCGCAAACGACCAAAGGCTACGGCAAGCAGGTGGTGGAACGGCTGGCAGTTGACCCGCAAAAGGAATTTCCCGGCACGGCGGGTTTCTCGCCGCAAAACGTCTGGTATATGCGGAGTTTTTATCTCGCTTGGACCAAGGAACTTCAAAAACTCCAACAGCCTGTTGGAGAATCCACCTCGAAAATTCTCCCACAGCTTGTTGGAGAATTGGCTGGATCAAATTTGCCGCAACCTGTGGCGGAAATTCCTTGGGGACATAATTTGGTTCTGCTGGCCAAATTGAAAACCCCGCTCCTCCGGCTCTGGTATGCTCACAAGGCCATCGAACACGGCTGGTCCCGCGCGGTGCTCACGCACCACATTGAAACGCAACTGCACAAACGCGAGGGCAAAGCCGTCACCAACTTTCAGCGCACCCTGCCGCCGCCGCAGTCCGATCTCGCCGAACAAACACTCAAAGACCCCTACAATTTTGATTTTCTCACGCTCCGCAGCGACGCACATGAACGCGACCTCGAACAGGGTTTGCTCGACCACATCCAGAAGTTTCTGCTCGAACTCGGTGTTGGCTTCGCGTTTGTCGGTCGGCAATATCACATGGAAATCAGCGGCCAGGATTATTATCTCGACCTCCTGTTTTACCACCTGCGGCTGCGCTGCTATGTCGTGATTGATTTGAAAATGAAAGCCTTCGAGCCGGAATTCGCGGGCAAGATGAATTTTTACCTCTCAGCGGTGGACGACCAGTTGCGCCATGCCGATGACAGACCGTCCATCGGCCTGCTGCTGTGCAAGGAACGTGACCATCTGACCGTTGAATATGCGTTGCGCGATTTGAAAAAGCCCATCGGCGTCGCCCAATGGCAGACCAAACTGGTTGAATCCCTGCCCAAGGATTTGAAAGGCAGCCTGCCGACCGTGGCGGAAATCGAGGCTGAACTGGACATCGCACGCACTAAATAAAATCCGCTACGCGTTTCGGGCGTGCGAATCCAGATTTGATTTTATGTCACTGCTCATCGTATCGAAATACGCATTGGCACGAAACACCCTCGGCAAAACTGCTATTGCTCCGCTCGTGTTGGAAAGATTGCCAGCCGTTGGCCGGATTGGAATTGCGCGCCGATTTTGTTCAGTGGCAGATTGTTTGGAAACAATTCTTCGAGGCGGACACCCAGAACACGAGACAGATAAAGCAGTTCGCAATCCGGCACCCGGCGCCGCTGCAATTCCAGGCTCGCCAGCGAATCCCGGCTTATGTTCCAGCCGCGCAGTTGCAGTTTGGTGGCCAGAACTTCCTGCGACCAGCCCTTCTTTCTGCGCCATTTCCGCACCTGCGAGCCGATCAAGTTCATTGGCGGCTTTGTCACCGCTGGCAACGGTAACGGAGATGCGTGAAAACGCTGTGTTCACATACACACAACAAAGCACAAAGATTTCGTATTTCTGTGCTTGCATTTGCGGGCTTAAACGTTCATAAATGGAGAAAATATGAATTCCCTTTGGAGTGGAAACACCATGAAACTCATTGGGCAAAAGGTAATCCGTTCTACGGTTCTGTTTGCAGATCGGGGTGCAAGTGCGTTTTTTCGCTCGCAACCTGAACTTGCGCCTGTTTGGGAAAAAATTCAAAGTCAATTATCCGGAAGCCGGTGCCTGTGTCGGCCAACGTGAGCATTCCCGCAGCAGGATGAAATTGAAATTTGAAATGCAGACAAATCAACTCAACGAAAACGCAAAAATATGAAAGCAAATGCTCGAATCCTGATGTGGGGGGTCATCACCGCCTGTTTATCCTTCCTTGGCGTGGCACACGCGCAAACCGTCACCAACTGGTCTGAAAACTTTGATGATGGAAACGGCAACAACCGGTGGTATGCCGACAATGGCGTCTGGCAGATAGGAACTCCCACAATTGGGCCGGGTGCGGCCCATTCTACAAATTATTGTGCCGGAACCGGCCTGACTGCGAACTACCCAGTCGGGGCAAACTCAAGGTTGATTCGCTTTCAGTCTTTCGTTGTTCCCTCCGCCAACCAATTCCCCCGTCTGCGTTTCTGGCAGTGGTATATTTTTTCCGGGAGCTGTAATGGAAGCTCGCCAGATTATGGGGTGGTGGAGGTCAAAGGCACCAACGGGGTTTGGCAGTCTGTCTCTCCGGGTTATACGGGTAATGGTGGCGGATGGACCTACGC
>Ga0182018_10001953_pt1 | contig 21927 bp, 17 predicted proteins | sample 812P2MmetaG_FD_120490 | JGI IMG/M metagenome (GOLD analysis project Ga0182018, IMG submission 120490) | Permafrost microbial communities from Stordalen Mire, Sweden - 812P2M metaG | ecosystem: Environmental > Terrestrial > Soil > Wetlands > Permafrost | place: Sweden: Stordalen | collected...
TAAACTGATTTTGGACTGGTCGCCTGAACAGATTTCCGGATGGCTGAAGATCCAGTATCCCGATGACGAGAGCCTGCGCGTGTCCCACGAGACCATTTACCGTAGCCTATTCATTCAAGCCCGCGGAGTGCTGAAAAAAGATCTGATGGGACATCTGCGGTCCAAGCGCCGCATACGTCGCTCGCAGCACTCGGATGCCAGCGGACAGTCCCGCGGCAAAATCGTCGATGCCATCTCCATCCGGGAAAGACCTGCCGAGATCGAGGACCGCGCTGTTCCCGGTCATTGGGAGGGCGATCTGATTAGCGGCTCAAAGAACAGTCACATGGTGACCCTGGTGGAGCGTCATTCACGTTTTACGACGCTCATCAAGGTGCCCAGCAAAGACACGGCTGTTGTGGTCGCCGCCCTGAGCCGGGGAATTCGTAAACTTCCCGCGACCCTGCGTCGCTCGTTGACGTGGGATCGCGGACTAGAGATGGCCAAGCACAAAACCTTTACAGTGGCCACGGATGTGAAAGTCTATTTCTGTGATCCGCAAAGTCCTTGGCAGCGCGGCACGAACGAAAATACGAATGGGCTGTTACGACAGTACTTCCCTAAAGGAACCGACCTGTCTGGGTATACGCAAGCGGATCTGGACAAAGTGGCGCTGCGGTTAAATCAGCGTCCGAGAAAGACTCTAGGATTTCAAACTCCTGCGAGTAGACTTCGAGAAAGTGTTGCGTCGACCGGTTGAGCCGGCAGCGCTAACCGGACAAGTGAAGCGATAATTCATTTGTCCGGTGATCCGACTTATCAGGAGTTGAGCCACAACCAGAGCGGTTGCGAAGGGGTTGGATGTTGTGTAGCTTCATGTCGGCACATGCCAGGCAAAACCTGTCTGTTCAAATCGTCCGTTTTGTGGGCAACCACCAGCCCGGTTGGGTGGCATGAGATCTAGTAGACGCAGAAGAGCGCCACCATGTGTTCATCGACAAGGTCCCGATTTTCACAATTGAGCTTCTTGACGCAGGCAGTGACTATCCGAAGCCCGGCATCGTGCGCTGTAAAGTTTTGAAGCGATGGAAAGACCAGAAAGGGCTAGAACTAGTGCGTGTTAACACAACCAGCCCGGACGGCGTCGAGTCCACAGAAGGCTTGCGCGAGTTTACAGTTCTAACGAAGCTGATAAGGTCTGTATCGGGCTAGGCCGAAGGTCCATCTACAGACTGGCCTGCACTTGTCCGGTAATTCAAAGATTCGGGAGTTAGCAAAACGAGAAGTTTCGAGTTGCAGCAATACACCATCGTTCTTGGTCAAAATGAGCTGTTGCCAAAAATTCAGATAGTGGATCTCTATTGGAGGATACCGTTGAGTACGGCGAAGAAGAAGTGAAGAATGGAGTCATGGTCAAAGCAAAATCCTCGGAACAGCCTCCGTTTAAAGTCGAGAAATATCTGCAGACTGCCGGGATCGCGCGAACGATCAAGACCTATCACAAGGGTCAGGTTATTTTTTCCCAGGGCGAGCGGTGTCACAGCGTCATGTATCTTCAACGGGGCGGAGTGAAACTCACGGTCACGTCCTCTGAGGGAAAGGAGGGTGTGATCGCGCTGATCTATGCGGGCGAATTCTTCGGCGAGGGATGCATAGGCGGTCAACCCCTACGCTCCGCCACCGCTGTCGCTCGCGAATCCACGTCGATCCTGGTGATCGGCAAGCGGGAAATGATTCGAGTCCTTCATGACGAGCATGAGTTCAATGAACGCTTTGTTTCCTACATGCTCAGGCGCAATATTCGTGCCGAAGAAGACTTGGCGGACCGGCTTTTCAATCTCAGTGAGAAGCGTTTGGCGCGGGTTCTATTGCTCATCGCCCGCTATGGTAAGGAAGAACAACCGGACAAAATCGTCGTTAGAATTTCTCAGAAAACGCTGGCCGAAATGATTGGCACAACCCGAAGTCGCGTCAGTTTTTTCATGAACAGATTTCGGAAGCTGGGCTACGTCAAATATAACGGCGGGCTAGAGATCAAGAGCTCGCTGCTGCGCCTCGTCCTTCACGACTAAACTACCGGCACGGGCGTCAGAAAGCTAGCGGGGCCAAGTCCTGATTAACGCGCTAACCGGTAAAGTGGGTACTAGTGTAGTGTCCCGAAAATAATTGGGCTAACTCGTCTCTGCCAATCATTTGCAGGGATTCCACTTGTTGCGTTACGCGCACCGAAGGAACTTACGGGACAACACACTAGGCCCGCTCGCCCCGCAATTCATGCTGCTTCCGTGATTAATTGACCGTGGTAGAATCCGCCGCAAGGAGGAGAGCCGAAATGGCAACGCCAGCTTTTCCAAGACTGGGCCAGGGCTTTCGTGCCGAGGTCACAATCGGCGACAACATCCATCTCGTACTCATGGCGACACACACTGGGGTTGGGCCAGCAGCGGGCGTCTTCGATGTAAAGCGTCAGAAGTGGTTTAAGGAGCGCGACTGGGCCGAAGACATCGAGGACGCGAAGCAAAAGGCTGAAGCACTTGCTCGCAAGCATTGCTACGCCGTCAATCCTAAGGAATCGTTTCCGCAGTTGCGCTGGACCGAGACGGGTTAGGCCGCTCGCCCCGTTTTCCAACTCTGCGCGCAGTTCTCGGATTACAGTTTCGAATACTCCGGGCTCACGTTCACTGCCATCGCCAAGAAAGTTGGCGTCACGTTGCCAAGCACCGCAGCCAGTCGAGAGTTTAAGCGCGAACCAAAGGCGATCTTTGACCGCGAACGCGCGAAGTAGGCCAGCCCGATGGACAGATCAAAACCTAAGTTCCCGCCAACGGTCAAAGGTGCAACAATCGCGACACACGAGTTCGGCAAAGGTGTGGACAGGTTCGGACATGTACCTAGCGAGTCCTTTGGTAGCCCGCGACCACTTACGCTCAGCATTATCCCGTGCAGTAATATCGACTGCCGGAGCGGGGGTTACGATGTTGAAGGTGAATTCCGTATAATGGTGCGCGAAAAGTTGACCGAGAAAGAATTTTCCAGATTCTGCCCCGGGTACGAAGACTCCCCAAAAGGCAGAAGAATAAGCAACCGCTGCCTGAATATCTTTCATTATCGTCTGACGGTAATCTACAAGCCTGAAACTTCAACCACTCAGTAGTGCTTCCCAGCGGTGCACGGGCCCTTGTAGCTTGATCTGGCGCGGGACGAGTGGCGACGGCCGCATCAGCCAGCAGGTAAACATTAGTGGCCTTTCTTGTCCTCTGGTTCGGAAGTCACTTGGGTATTAAATCCGTTCAAGTAGTGAGCGTCTTTCTCTGACACTTGGATCGGTAGCGCAGCGAAGTTTTGCAGCATTCCGGCTATTTGCTTGAAGTCGCTCTTATCCGCCTGGATCCCGAGTGATTTGCCATCTTTCGTATCAATCGAGAAATAATGCTCATGGTGAGGCATCAGACCAACGATTAATCCCACCCCTAAAGAGAGCACACCGGAAACGATTCCCGCGACCCAATGGTGGTAGGCATTTTGTCCGTATCTCAGCGATGTGATGTCACCGGCGGCAACCGATACCGACTGGATCGGCGAACACTTGGGGCACGTCAATTTCAGAGTCTTGTCGGACACTGTCAGCGTGTTGCTCCAGTCCTTTTGAGCTGTGTCGGTGACGCCCGGTGCTGTAAGCACCCTCAGTTTACTTACCGTCTGGGAGTAAGCAGGTGCACCAATCAGCATTACGGCAATCAATATACTAGCGGTTCCCTTCATAGAACTCCTTTGACGCTGCTTCGTGCGGGGTTGCGGCACGATCATGCGCGGCAGGATAGCATGGCAAACCTATTGATTGTTACCGAAGGGTGAAGTACATTCGCGCCCAAGGGCCGAGAGAGAAGTCTTTCGCTGTCGAGCGATCTTTCGTAGCGCATCGTATTCCGACTTTTCGAGAGAGACGGTTTTGCGGATCATCTTGTTAGTCTCCTGCTGACTGCATGTTGGATGTTGTTCCGGCTCTGGCACGATGGCGGGCAACGAATCCGCTTTGGTTTTTCATTGCGCGGCGGTGTTGGTTCTCAGTGTGGGTGACGGGTTCGATATGCGCCGGGTGACAACAGGCTTCTACTTCACACAGATGGTCCGCTTCCAACCCTTCGGGAATCGGCCCTTGAACTAGTTCATAAAGAACGTGGTGAGGGGAAACTCGTTTTCCTTCATGACCTGTTCGGCCATACACCCCGTTTCCGGTTTTCGCCCCACGCCAAATCCAGCAAGGTCCTAACTCAGGATGCTTTGCAGGAACTGGGCCGCTGAAGTCAATCTTTCTGAATAAGTGGTCGTATTCGTGCGTTAAATCGTTGCGCTTGAGGGCATCCTTTAGAACGGCAGGAAGGTCTAACCTAATCTCTAGCTTTGGCTCGCGTTTCGATTTAAGCCACGTCTTGAGCAATATTTGAGCGCGTGCCTAGTCTCGCGTATGCAAAGACTTCTCAATATAGGTCCCATCAGGTGCGTTCCCGCGAATCCAAACAGGACAGTCATCGCAGGTCCCTGAGCAGACGGCAAGATTATGACGGCGATAGATTTTCATTTTCTCCATCCAAAATTGCAGTGTAATTTGTCGCATGGCTACCAATTCTGCCGTTCGCTAACTTTCTATCGTTTCTCAGATTGTGATTGGAACCAACAACTTACGTGTTTTCTAGGTGCGTCCAAAATACCGTGCGCGTTCGATTCCCACCCGCGCCTCCACTAGATCAAAATCGCAATAAGTGTAATCAACGGATTGTTTTGCACAGTAAGTCCTTGTTCCGAGCCTGAATACTTTTATCGCTCTGAGCCATCGTATTCGCCATCGGCGCCCCCTCCTGGTTCGCCGCCAGTTTGGGAGGCGACGAATATTTTCCACGCCCTTACGGCCGATTTTCAAATGAGATTTCAGCTGGACGACGAAGTCTTGTCGTGGACGAGTTGCGTGCTAGTCTCTTGACCTAACGCTATGAATGACCTCCTTGCGCTGATCGTGCATCACGGATACGTCTTCATTTTTCTGATCGTTTTGGCGGAAGCGCTCGGGTTTCCGGTACCGGCCGCGCTGGCTCTGGTTACAGCCGGAGCGGCGGTGGCATCCGGCGCCATGCGTGCGCCGGCGGCAGCGCTGATTGTGGTGACGGCGATGCTAATGGGCGACTCGTTGCTCTACTTCCTGGGAAGCCGCATGGGATGGAGGTTGTTAGGTTTTCTATGCCGGGTCTCCGTGGATCCGGAAACGTGCGTCCTACGCTCCGCGGAATCGTTCTACAAGCGCGGCCGGGCCACTTTGGTGTTCGCCAAGTTCATTCCCGGAATTAATTCGATGGCTCCCCCGCTGGCGGGAAGCATGAAAATGCCGTTCGCGCAGTTTCTGGGGCTGGACTTTCTCGGCGCCATCGCCTATGCGTCCGCGTATGGCGGGATAGGATTTGTCTTCCGCGATTTCGTCGCGACAATCGCGCGTGGATTTCGAGCGGCGGGACACGTCGTGGAGATCGCGGTCATTGTCGCGGCGATGGCATTCATCGCATATCGTTTCTCGCTGTACTGGAAACACCGGGTTTACCGCATAGTTCCACGGATACAGGTCGCTGAGCTGGCAGCGAAGCTGCAGACTCAATATTCGGTAAATGTTCTGTTGGCCGATGTGCGCAGCCACGGTTACTACGATTCTGGCGCCGCCCGGATTCGAGGTTCGATTCGACTGGAGCCGAATAACCTGTCGGAGGAGATCAAAACGCTTCCCAGGGATAAAGACATCTACCTGTATTGCACTTGACCGCGCGAAGCGACCAGCGCCCGTGTGGCGCATCTGCTGCGGGAGGTAGGATTTAACGCGTTTGTGATCGTTGGTGGCCTGGCAGCATGGCGCAAGGCAGGGAATCCGCTAGAGACTGTACCTCAGACCGATTTGGTTCATCTTCCCACTTTCAGCCGATGATCATGTAGAGTCCAGAAGCCGAATAATCCCCGTCGGATTTGTTTTATGGGTGATCCAGAGTGCGGTGCGCTGTTCTCAGGTCAGAGCCGGAAATCTCTGTTAGAATTTTGCGGATCTTCGAGGGCCGCGTTGCAACCGGTAAATTCGGCGTCGGCGAAGCCAGTCGGAGAGAGATGCTAGTATCGGATTTGGCGCAGGGGCTCTGCGTTGGAGACGAAGATGAACACCCCTTTGAGACGTAATCTACTGATAGGTGGAGCAGTCTGCCTGGTCGCCTTAGGCCTGGTTTTCGCAGGGACGCAACTAAAGCGCTCGGGAGCGCCACAGGGCGGCTCGCCGGACGTCGAGGTTGTGCAGGTCGAGCAGAAAGATGTCCCGATTATTGGTGAGTGGATCGGCACGCTGGACGGTCTGGTAAATGCCGACGTGCGGGCGCAGGTTACCGGCTACCTGTTGCGGCAAGGCTATCAGGAAGGCGCGTTCGTCAAGAAGGGCGAGCTACTTTTCGAAATTGACCCACGGCCATTTCAGGCGGTGGTGGACCAAGCCCAGGGACAGTTGGAGCAGGCAACGGCCATGCTTGCTAATACGGAAGCAGTGCAGCGGCGGACGGAACTTGATGTCGATCGTTACACGCCGCTGGCGAAGGAGCAAGCCGCCAGCCAGCAGGATCTCGACAACGCCGTTCAGAACAACCTGGCGGCTAAGGCCACCGTCGCGACGGCCAAGGCTCAAATACAGTCGGCTCAAGCTGCTCTCGAAACCGCGAAGATCAATCTCGATTTTACGCGGCTGATTGCGCCCATCGACGGCATCGCTGGACAGGCGCAGCTTCAGGTGGGCGCCCTGGTCAATCCGAGCAGCGGACCCGTGACTTCCGTTTCCACCGTTGATCCCATCAAGGTCTATTTCACCGTCAGCGAGCCTGAGTATCTCGCATGGCGGAAACGGTTTCCGACGGAGACAACCCGGGAAGCAGCCGACAAAAGTCTGCAGCTCGAACTGATTTTGGCTGACGGTTCCACTTACCCGCATGAGGGCACATTCTACTTTGCGGACCGCCAGGTAAACGAAAGCACCGGGGCAATTCGTATCGCCGCGCTCTTTCCCAATCCCGGGAATATTCTGCGCCCCGGCGGGTATGGCAGAGTTCGCGCAGCCACCCAAGTTCAACAAGGCGCCTTGCTTGTGCCTCAGCGTGCCGTATCGGAACTACAAGGCGGCTATCAAGTGGCGGTGGTGGACGGCGAGAACAAGGTGAGTATTCAAACGGTCCAAGTAGGCGACCGAGTTGGCTCCGACTGGATTATTGCGGACGGACTGAAGCCGGGCGAACGCGTCGTGGCCGAGGGAGTGCAGAAGGTGCGTCAGGGAATGCTGGTGAACCCCAAGCCTTTTGCCGCGGAAATAGCAGGAAGGTAATCCTATGTCAAAGTTCTTTATCAATCGCCCCATCGTCGCGATGGTGATTTCGATCGTGTTGGTGATCGTTGGCTCGCTCACGATACTGAGTCTGCCCGTCGCTCAATTTCCCAACATCGCACCGCCCGAGATTCAAATTCTGGCGACCTACGTGGGAGCGGACGCGCAAACGCTGGAGCAGGCGGTGGCCACTCCCATCGAACAGCAGATGAGCGGCGTGGACAACATGAACTACATGTATTCGCTGAACGCCACGGCCAACTCGACCACCACGCTGATTGTTGACTTCGACCAAAAAACAGATCCGAACACGGATTACATTTTGGCGCAAAGCCGCGAAACGCTGGCCGCTTCTCAGCTTCCTGTGGACGTGACCAATTACGGAGTCACGGTTCGAAAATCGGTCACCGCACCGCTGATGTTAATCGCGGTCTATTCGCCGCATGGAACGTACGACGCAAATTTTCTGGCGAACTACGCGTACATCAACCTTGCGGATCCGATCCTGCGGTCGCCGGGCATCGGAAACGTTCAGGTATTCGGCTCCGGGCAGTACGCTATGCGATTGTGGGTAAAACCTGACCAGCTGGCCAAGCTCGGCATCACCGTGCCGGAGATCGTCAGCGCCATTCAAGCGCAAAACACCGTTAACCCGGCCGGGAAGGCGGGGGGCGAACCTGCACCCAAGGGGCAGGAATTTACCTATTCGGTTTTGGCGCAGGGCCGCCTTGTATCGCCGGAGGAATTCGGACAGATTGTGGTGCGCGAGACGCCGGACGGCGGGGTCGTACGGGTCCGCGACGTTGCTCGAATCGAGCTGGGTTCCCAGGACTATAGCGTCGCCGGACGTCTTAACGGAAAGCCGAGCGCAGTCATCGCGACTTACCAACTGCCGGGCTCGAACGCGGTCGATGCAGCGGCCGGCGTCAAGAAGCTGATGGCCGAGTTGAAGCAGCGCTTCCCGGAAGACCTGGATTTCGTGGTGGCGCTGGACACGACCCGCTCGGTCACGCAAGGCATGAAGGAAATCGTGGAAACGCTGGTGATAGCGCTGGCGCTGGTAATACTGGTGGTCTTCCTGTTCTTGCAGGACTGGCGCGCCACGCTGATTCCGCTGCTTGCCGTGCCAGTCTCGCTGGTCGGCACGTTCGTGCTGTTCCCAGCCTTCGGTTTTTCGATCAACACGCTGTCTCTTTTCGGGTTGGTGCTGGCAATCGGCCTGGTGGTGGACGACGCGATCGTCGTGGTCGAAGGTGTCCAGCGGCACATCGAGGAGGGCATGACGCCGAAGGACGCGGCGCTGAAAGCGATGGACGAGCTTTCCGGACCCGTTGTCGGCATCGCGCTGGTTCTCTCCGCGGTCTTTGTACCAACGGCGTTTGTTCCCGGAATCACCGGCAAGCTCTACCAGCAATTCGCGGTGACGATCGCGATTTCCGTTTTGCTTTCCGCGTTTAACGCGCTCACGCTCAGCCCAGCGCTCGCCGCGCTGCTGCTGCGGCCCCGTAGGGAGAGCAGGGGACTGCTGAGACGATTTTTCGATTCGTTCAACCGCACATTCGGGCGCGCGACCGAGGGCTACGTTCGTTGGAGCGGAACACTCCTGCGAAAGACCGTCGTCGTGATCGCGGCGCTCGTGGCCTTTGGCCTGGCGGGCGGGTTCTTCGCCAGCCGCGTGCCGTCGAGCTTTCTTCCAGATGAGGATCAAGGGTACGCTTACGTCAACGTGCAGTTACCGAACGGGTCTTCGCTCGAACGCACGACGGCCGTCTCGGCTGATGTGGAAAAAATCCTGATGAATACGCCGGGGGTCCAAACTGTTACCGGCTTCGTCGGCTTCAGCTTGCTCAGCTATGTGCGCACCAGTTACAACGCAACCTTTTTTGTGACCTTCAAACCCTGGGATGAGCGCACGACGCGAGCCGAGCAATTTCAATCGCTGAAAACACATCTGAACCAGCAGTTGGGCAAGTTGCCCGCGGCAATTGCATTCGCTTTCTCCCCGCCTGCCATTCCGGGTGTCGGCACGTCGGGCGGGTTTACGTTCATCCTCGAGGACCGTTCCGGCGGCGACATTCAGTTCCTCGCCAAAAACTTGGGCATTTTTCTTGACGCTGCTCGAAAGCGGCCGGAAATCGCCAGCCTCAGCACGACTTTTTTGGCGAGCGTCCCGCAAGAGTTCGTCAAGGTGGACCGCGACAAAGTGCTGAAACAGGGTGTGGCCCTAAGTGATGTCTACAAGACGATCCAGGCGTTCATGGGCGGCTATTTCATCAACTATTTCAATCGCTTTGGCCGCCAGTGGCAGGTTTACATCGAAGCGGAAGGCGAAGACCGTGCCAACGCGGAAAACGTCGGGCAGTTCTACGTCCGTAACGACAAGGGAGAAAATGTCCCCCTCTCGACGCTTACCTCCATACAGCCGCGCCTCGGCCCGGAATTCACTTTGCGCTTCAACGAGTATCGTTCCGCGCAGATCAACGGGAGCGCTGCGCCGGGTTACAGCGCGGATCAGGCCACGGCCGCGCTCGAAGAAGTGTTTCGGCAAACCATGCCGCGCGAAATGGGTTTCGATTACTCCGGCATATCGTTCCAGGAGCAGAAAGCGCGCGAGGGAGTGCCCCCGGCGGTGATTTTCGGGCTTTCGCTGTTGTTCGTTTTTCTCGTTCTGGCGGCCCTTTATGAAAGCTGGACGCTGCCCTTCAGCGTGCTATTGAGCACCCCCGTGGCGATTTTTGGAGCCTTCGCAGTCCTCTGGTTGCGCCGGGTCCTGCTCGGCGTTTTCCTGCCGCCTTACATGGTCCAGATCGAGACCGATGTGTACTCGCAAATCGGACTGGTCATGCTCATCGGCTTGGCCGCCAAGAACGCGATCTTGATCGTCGAGTTTGCCAAGGATGAATACGAAAAAGGAAAGTCCCTGGCGAATGCCGCGCTCGAAGGGGCCAGGCTTCGTCTCCGGCCGATTTTGATGACGTCTTTCGCGTTCATTCTGGGATGCGTGCCGCTGTGGACTGCGGCGGGTGCCGGGTCGGTTGCTCGCCAGATCATGGGCACCACGGTGATCGGCGGAATGCTGGCCGCCAGCCTGATCGGAATTTTCTTTGTCCCTGCAATATTTTACCTGATCGAGAAATGGTCGGGTGCCGACGAGGAGCATGTTTCAGGAGCGTTGCCGACAACGCCCGCTCCCGCGGAGGGTGACTGAGGCGGACGACCGTTTGTTGTTCGAAAAGCGGAGCAATTTATGAAGAAGCTAGCGCGGTTGACGGTCGCAATGTTAGCCGCGAGTTTAGTCGCGGGCTGCATGGTCGGCCCGAACTATCACCGGCCGGCAGTGCAAACGCCGACGGCCTACCGTGATCTGGGCGAAAGCTCGCCGGTCCAGGCTCAGACAGCCTCCTTTGCGGATCTCCCATGGTGGCAGGTGTTTCAGGACCCCCAATTGCAGGAGCTGGTCCGCACGGCTCTGAAACAAAACTACGATCTCCAATTGGCGACGGAGCGCATCAATGCCGCGCGCGCCCAGCTAGCCATCACTCGTTCAAATTTGTTTCCGCAGTTATCCGGGAACGCCACTTTCAACGGAGGAAGAGAGCAAAACTTCCAAACAAAGTTCAATTTTTTGTCCCTCGCCGCAGACGCATCGTTTCAGCTGGATTTCTTCGGCCGGCTTCGCCGCGCTACAGAAGCTGCCCGGGCCCAACTCATGGCAACGGAAGAGGCGAAGAATGTTGTCACACTCACTCTGGTGAGCGATGTGGCGAGCGACTATTTCGCGCTCCTGCAGCTCGATCTCGAATTACAAATCACGCGAGACACGGTGACGACACAAGAAGGTTCCGTCAAGCTGACTTCGCTCCGGCTGAGCCACGGCGTCGCGACAAAGTTGGATGTGCTGCAGGCTCAGCAGGTGCTCGACACTGCAAATGCGCAGATCCCGGACCTGGAGAGGCAGATTGGCCAGGAGGAAGACGCGATCAGCATCCTCCTGGGTAATTACCCCGGGGGCGTACCGCGCGGCCGCGCGCTGGCCGAGCAAGTGCTTCCTCCGGACGTGCCTCCGGGCCTGCCTTCCTCGCTGCTCGAGCGACGGCCCGACATTCGCGAAGCGGAGCAAACAATTGTTGCCGCCAATGCCGATATTGGCGTCGCCAAGGCCGAGTTCTTTCCGCAAATTTCGCTGACCGGTTCAGGAGGCGGAGGATTTGGCCGCAGCAGCGCTTTCTCGAACTTGATGAGTTCCCAAATTGCGATCTGGTCCTACGGGGCGCAAGTGAGTCAGCCTATTTTCACGGGGGGCGCACTTCGTGGAAATCTCCATCTCGCTGAATCGCAGGAACAACAAGCTCTGCTCTCGTACAAGGAGGCGATTCAGCATGCCTTCGGAGACGTGTCCGATGGCTTGATCGGATATCAGAAATTGCACGAGGTCCGGCTCCGCCAGGAACAGCTCGTAAATGATTTGACAGAGTCTGTTCGCCTCTCCAACATGCGCTACCAAGGCGGCACCACCACTTATCTGGAAGTGTTGGATGGCCAGCGTTCACTCTTCGCCGCGGAACTTACACTGGCGCAGTCGAGAGGGGACGAGTACCAGAGTCTCGTCCAACTTTACCGAGCGCTTGGCGGAGGCTGGCAACAGTAGCGACAGCACTCCTCTCTCGAATCCGCCCTGAACTTTGTATTCCGATAGTCGGTTACAGACGAGAGCGACTAACGGTTTCGAATTGTATATAATCGCGCCCATCATGCCAAAACAGGAAACTCTCTACGAAGTGGCCGACCGGGTCGCGACCATCACCCTGAATCGTCCGGACAAATTGAACGCGTGGACCGCGATCATGGAACAGGAGGTGCGTTCGGCGATTGAAGAGGCCGAGCGGGACGACAATGTGCGCGTGATCGTGCTGACGGGCGCGGGCCGGGGATTTTGCGCGGGCGCCGATATGTCGCTGCTGAGCAGCGTGGCAACGCGCGGCGTTGATGAGGCCGCCGAAAAGCAGGCGCTGCAGGCGGGCGCGCAGCGCGAGGGCGTGCGGCCTGACTTCCAGAAGAAGTACTCATATTTCCCCGCGGTCGGAAAGCCCGTAATCGCAGCGATCAACGGTCCGATCGTCGGTCTGGGGCTTGTGATCGCGCTGTATTGCGACCTGCGATGGGCTTCGGATACCGCTCGCTTCAGCACGACATTTGCTCGGCGCGGGTTGATTGCCGAATACGGGATGGCGTGGATGCTGCCGCGCCTGGTGGGGCATGCTAACGCGTTGGATCTGTTGTTTTCAGCACGAACGATTGACGCGGCCGAAGCGCTGCGCATGGGTCTGGTGAATCAGGTGTTTCCCCAGGACGTTTTCTTGGATAAGGTGCGTGAGAACGCGCGCGAACTGGCGTCGAATGTGAGCCCGCGCTCGTTGCGGGTGATCAAGCGGCAGGTGTACGACGCGATGTTCCAGACGCTGGCGGAGGCGTTCGAAGCCTCCGAGCGCAAAATGCTCGCAAGCTTGCAGAGCAGCGATTTCAAAGAGGGCGTCGCGCACTTTCTCGAGAAGCGTGCCCCTGCTTTTACCGGCAGATAAGAGATCCAATTGAAATTTGAATTCAGCGACAAAGTGAAGGATCTGCAGCGCCGCTTGCAGGCCTTCATGGACGAGCACATCTATCCCAACGAGCAACGCCACGATGATGAGATTAAACGTAACCGGTGGCAGCCTACCAGGGTCATCGAAGAGCTCAAGCCGAAGGCTCGCGCCGCGGGGCTCTGGAACTTGTTTCTGCCGGAAAGCGAACACGGCGCGGGGCTGACGAATCTCGAATACGCTCCGCTCTGCGAGATCATGGGGCGAAGCCACATGGCGCCCGAGGTCTTCAACTGCTCAGCGCCGGACACCGGCAACATGGAGGTGCTGGCGCGCTATGGTACGCCGGAGCAGAAGGAGCGCTGGCTCAAACCGCTCCTAGCGGGTGAGATCCGGTCGTGCTTCGCGATGACCGAACCCGCGGTGGCGTCGTCCGACGCGACGAACATTCAGGCGAGCATCGCCAGGGACGGCGGCGAGTACGTCGTCAACGGCCGGAAGTGGTGGACATCCGGAGCGGGCGATCCGCGGTGCAAAATCGCCATTTTCATGGGCAAGACGGATCCCTCGGCGCCGGTTCACAAACAGCAGTCCATGATTCTGGTGCCCATGGATGCACGCGGAGTGAAGATCGAGCGATTGCTTACAGTGTTCGGCTATGACCACGCACCGCACGGACACGGCGAAGTCACATTTGATAACGTTCGCGTGCCGGCCTCAAACATTTTGCTGGGCGAAGGGCGCGGCTTCGAGATTGCGCAAGGGCGGCTGGGGCCGGGGCGCATCCATCACTGCATGAGGTGCATCGGCGTGGCCGAGCGCGCCCTCGAAATAATGTGCAAACGTGTGCAATCGCGCGTGGCATTCGGGAAGCCGCTCGGTGAACAAGGAACGATCCGAGCGGACATCGCAATCTCGCGCATGGAGATCGAGCAAGCTCGCTTGCTCACTCTGAAGGCAGCCTACATGATGGACACCGTTGGAAACAAAGACGCTCGCGCCGAAATCGCAATGATCAAGGTGGTCGCGCCGAACGTGGCTCTGCGAGTTCTGGATCGCTCCATTCAGGCGCACGGCGGCGAGGGAGTTTCAGGAGATACATTTCTCGCCGCAGCCTGGGCGGGTGTGCGGACGCTCCGATTGGCTGATGGGCCGGACGAAGTCCACGTAGAATCGATCGCCAAGAATGAGCTTCGCAAGTGGGCCAAGCCTCCGGCGCGTTCCGCGCCGCAATGACCGCCAAATCCCCTCGCGGCACCCACGCTTCTTCATAAGGAGATTTCATGCCTCCACTCGTGGTCGAGACACCGCGCTCGCTGAATGATTTCGTGGGCCGTGAGATCGCGGTGACGGATTGGTTCACGGTAACGCAGGAGCGCATTCGCCAATTTGCCGAAGTCACCGAAGACCGCCAATGGATTCATGTGGACCGCGAACGTGCCCAGAAAGAATCGCCCTACGGCACGACGATCGCTCACGGTTTCTTGACGCTTTCGCTGGTGAGCCACTTCATGAAACAGGCGATCGAAATCCGAAGCGGAGTCCGTATGGGCGTCAACTACGGTTTAAATCGAGTACGCTTCCCTTCCGCTGTCCGCGCCGACTCGCAGATTCGCGCCCGCGTGACGCTGCAGTCCGTGAAGGAGCTTCCAGACTCGAGCGAGGCAGTCTTCGTGATATCCGTCGAAGGTCGAGACAGCGAGAAGCCTCACTGCGTGGCGGAGTGGATTGTGCGTTACTACCAATGAGAAAAGCGACGCTTCTGGAAGCGGGGCAATGCGGCACCCGCCAAAGGAGCGTTAACTAGATTCGGCGGCTTTCAGCGGATTGCAGCGAGGCGCGCAACAGAATCTTGACCACGTCGGACATCGAGGCGAAGCGCGGGTCCTTCGTCAGACCCTGGTGATAGCGGCAATAAATCTGCTGGACGATTACGGCGATCTTGAATCGAGCAAACGCGAGATAGAAGGCCATGTTGGATACGTCGCGGGCGGTGGCCCGGGCGTAGTGCTCGACGAGTTGCGCGCGCGTCAGGGTACCCGCACGGGTCGAGGGTCCCCATCGAATCTTCTGCAACTCGTCTGGGTCGTGCGGGTCAACCCAGTAGGCCAGAGTCGTGCCCAGGTCGGTGAGCGGATCGCCGATCGTGCTCATCTCCCAATCGAGCACGCCAACGATCCTGGTGATGTCTTCCTGATCCAGGACTACGTTATCGTATTTGTAGTCGTTGTGAATGAGCGCGGCATCGCTCGTTGCGGGCATTTGATCCCTTAGCCACGCAGCGATTCGCGCGACTTCGGGCAGATCGTGCGTTTGAGAGCCGTGGTAGCGTTCAATCCAGCCGTTAACCTGCCGGGAAAGATAACCCTGCGGCTTGCCAAGATCTCCCAGGCCGATTGCCGTATAGTCCAGTCCATGCAAGAGCGCGAGGTTGTCAATGAACGATTCGCTTAGACGCCGCGCCGTTTCGGCTGTGAACTCCAGATTCGCGGGCGGATCGCGCCGGATGATGATGCCTCGAATCGGCGCCATCAGGTAAAAGGGCGAGCCCAAAATGGAATCGTCGTCGCAGAACAGCAGAACCTTCGGCGCCGGCGGATACGCAGGATGAAGCTTCGAAAGCACGCGATACTCGCGTCCCATGTCATGCGCGGATTTGACCCTGCTGCCGTAGGGCGGCCGGCGCAGCACCATCTCTCGCTCGCCGAGGCGCAGCAAGTAGGTCAGGTTGGAATGGCCGCTTGGGAATTGCTCGACCACCAGAGCTCCTGCAACGGAGGGGAAGGAACTTCGCAAGAAGGGTTCGAGCTTGGCCAAGTCCAGTTCTTCGCCGCGTCTGACGGAGCCCGGATGATCTCGAAGGTCTGACATAAGAGTCTGCAAATTTCTCTAGCGATACGTGAGCAACGCCGGATCATCCAGATGCGGGAACGCATTAAATGCGCTGAGCGTGAAACGTTCGCCGGAGAACAAGAACTCGCTGTAGGAACAGTTTCGCGACATCCACATCACACGTAGGGTATCTTGCGGTGAAAGATGCAAAGCGCGCTGCATTGCCACGGCAATCGGCCCGCTAGACGTGAAGATGGCAGATTGTTCGCCCGACCCAGCACTGGAAACTACCTGCGCCAGTCCGCGATTGACTCGAGCGCAGAACGCGGCCCAGGATTCCACGGCGGCCACCGCTATTTGTCCGTCTACCCATTTGCCAATCACGAATTCGAACATACTCTGGAAAGTCTTCCGCCTTTCGCCGGAGTTTTCAGATGCAAGAAACGCGCGATGCAACTCGCGGACCTTATCGTCACTCTCGACGAGCCGCGGCAGGGTCCGCTCGAGCACCGCTTCGCCGTCATATTCATCGAACTCGCTCATCACGACCGTTTGGGGAAATTGGACGCCGGCATCGCGATAGCACTCGCTCGCAATCCTTGCCGTGTCCTTTTGCCGGACGCGGGGACCGGAGAAAACGCGATCAAACGCGACGTTTCGCCGCTGCCAATATTCTCCCAGCAGGCGAGATTGCAACTCGCCACCGGAAGAAAGCTTATCGTAATCCGCCTCAAGGAAAGAAGCTTGCGCGTGACGTATCAGGAGAATACGGCTCACGTGGCCCGTTCGAACAATGCGGCAGCGCCCTGGCCGCCGCCGACGCACATGGTCACGACGCCGTAGCGCACTTTGCGCCGCGCCATTTCATTGGCGATGGTCCCGACCATCCGGGATCCAGTCATCCCATATGGATGACCAATCGAAATGGAGCCGCCGTTGACGTTGAGCTTTTCGGGATCGATTCCCAGGTGGTTGCGGCAATAGAGGACCTGGACGGCGAATGCTTCGTTCAACTCCCAGAGATCAATCTCGCTGATCCGCACGCCGCTGCGCTTCAACAGCTTCGGTACGGCGAATACCGGACCGATGCCCATCTCATCGGGATCGCAGCCGGCAACCTGGAAACCGCGGAAGATCAAAGCGTAAGGGATTCCCAATTGGTCGGCGCGCTCACGAGACATCAGCAGCGTGGCCGAAGCGCCGTCAGAAAGCTGAGAGGAATTGCCGGCGGTCACGGAGCCATGGCCGCTGTCCGGATCGAAATACGGTTTCAGTGCGAGAAGCCCATCCAGAGTCGTGTCTGGACGGTTGCATTCGTCGCGGTCCGCGCATACCTCTTCCTTCCCGGTCACTTCACCGGTCTTCTTGTCCAGGATGGCTCGCGTCACGCGAATGGGTGCGATTTCGCCATCGAAAATCCCTTCGCGTTGCGCGCGAGCGGTGCGCTGCTGACTCAGGAGCGAATATTCATCCTGCTCCTGGCGGCTGATTTTATAGCGCTTGGCCACAACCTCCGCCGTCACGCCCATCACCATGTACAATCCCGGTAATCGTTCCAGCAGCTCGGGATTCGGACTGAAGTCGCGCGGGGTGAGGCTGATGCTTTCGAGTCCTCCTCCGATGGCGGCGTCCACACCCTCGTTCATAATTTGATGCGCGGCCACGGCGATGGCCTGCAAGCCGGAAGAGCAGAAGCGGTTGATCGTGGTGCCGGCGACGGAAGTCGGCAAACCAGCAAGCATCGCGGAGACGCGGGCAACGTTCTGTCCTTGCGGGCCGTTAGGTTGCGCGCATCCCAGCACCACGTCTTCAATCTCGCTGGCATCGAGCTTCGGCGTTTTTCGAAGCACGTCCTTGATGCAATGCGCGGCAAGTTCGTCGGGGCGCGTCATGTTGAAAGACCCGCGAAATGATTTTGCCAGCGCCGTCCGCGAACTGGCGACCACAACCGCTTCTCTCATGCTGTCTCCGGCGAATCAAACGACATACCGATAAATCAAAGGGCGTTTTGCCCTGGAGTGTTCGAGTTCTCCCGCGCTACGCGGTTGCACCGTGCTCTCTGTTGAATCCGGCGAAGGTCCCGCTCTGCTCAGCTAATTGCCTCAGAAGGGGCGCCGGTTCCCAGTGCTCGCCGTGTTGCCGATGAAAATCGCAGACCCGGTCGTACACTTTCTTGAGGCCGACGGTGTCGGCAAACCACATCGGACCGCCGCGATATGCGGGGAAACCGTAGCCATTGAGATAGATGATATCTATGTCCACCGCGCGCAAAGCGTAACCTTCCTCAAGAATTCGCGCGCCTTCGTTGACCAGGGCATAGACGCAACGGTCAACGATTTCGTCCGCGGGAATCTGGCGCTGCGGGATGCCGGCTTCGGCTGCCCACTGTCGAACCAGCGCGGCGACTTCGGGATCGGGACTCGCGCGGCGGTTCTCGTCGTACTTGTACCATCCCGCGCCCGTCTTCTGGCCATAGCGCCCCATTTCGCACAGCCGGTCGCCGGCCATCGCCTGGCGAACGCCCGGTTTCTCCAGGTGGCGATACTCCTTACGGACGCGCCAGCCGACATCGAGGCCCGAGAGATCTCCGACGGCCAGCGGGCCCATGGCCATGCCGAATTCAGAGAGGGCTTTGTCCACCGCCGCGACGCTGGTGCCCTCCTCGACCAGGAAAACGGATTCACGCACGTAGGGACCGAACATACGGTTGCCGACAAATCCGCGGCAGTTGCCGACGAGCACTCCAATCTTTCCAATCTTCTTGGAGAGCTGCATGCACGTGGCAATCACGGGCTTGCTGGTCTTCTTCCCGCGAACGATTTCTAGGAGGCGCATGATGTTTGCCGGGCTGAAAAAGTGAGTGCCGATCACGAATTCAGGCCGCGACGTGGCGGACGCAATTTCATCGATGTCCAAGGTTGACGTGTTGCTGGCCAGGATCGCTCCCGGCTTGCAAATGCGATCGAGCTCGGCGAAGACTTGCTTCTTGAGTGCCATGCCTTCGAAGACGGCCTCCACGACCATGTCGGCTTTTTCGAAGCCGTCATATTGGAGCGTCGGACGAATCAGCTTCAGGCGTTCGTCCACGAATTGCTGCGTGAAGCGGCCACGCTTCACGGAGCTTGCGTAATTCTTCTGGATATTAGCCATCCCGCGGTCGAGCGCCGGTTGATCGGACTCTTTTAGCAGCACGGTAATTCCGGCATTGGCGAACACCATGGCGATGCCGCCGCCCATCGTGCCGGCGCCGATCACCGCAACGCTGTTCACCGGGATCGTCGGCGTCTCCTTCGGCACGTCCGGGATCTTGGCGACTTCGCGCTCGCCAAAGAAAACGTGAATGAGCGCTTTGGACTGATCCGACTGCAAACAGTCGATAAACAGCCGCTGTTCTTCCAGGCAACCGTCCTCGAACGACATCTTCGTGGCGGCTTCGACGGCATCAATGGCCGCGAGCGGAGCCATCATGCCGCGCTGTTTCTTGCGGACGGATTCGCGCGCGGCCGCGAAGATGGGCGCGCTCTGTTCGGGTGTTCCCAGATTTCCAGCGCGCTCGCGCGTCTTCGGGGCCGGGCGGGCCGCAATTTCTCGCGCGAAGCGAACGGCGCCAGCCAGCAGATCGCCTTCGATGATTCGGTCAATGATGCCGAGCTTCGCGGCATCTTCCGCTCTGACTGGGTTCCCTTCGGCGCACATCTCCACAGCCTTCGCCACTCCCACAAGCCGCGGAAGGCGCTGCGTGCCAGCCGCGCCGGGAATGATACCGAGTTTTACCTCGGGCTGGCCGACCAGAGCGCCGGGAGCGGCTACGCGATAATGGCCGGCCATCGCAAGCTCCAGGCCGCCGCCGAACGCAGTGCCATGAATCGTCATCACGATGGGCTTGCGACAGTCTTCGATCTGGAGAAGAAGTGGCAGCAATCCCGCGCCGCGCGGGCTCCTGCCGGAGGCGAGCTTTCCAAATTCCTTGATATCGGCGCCGGCGACGAACGTGCGGCCTCCGCCGATCAACACCGCCGCACGGACGGAGTCATCTTTGCCAATTTGCTCGACGGCTTCGGAAATGCCTTGCGGCACGCCGGGGCTTAAGGCGTTCACGGGCGGATTATTGATGGTGATGATCGCTACGTCGCCATCCTTGGTGAGTTGGACAAGATCGCTCATTGCAATTTCACATCTCTCTTTGAGTTTCTAGGCACTCTGGACCGAGGTTGCGGTGGAATCTATGACCAGCCGCGCGATGCGCTCGCGATGAAATGTCGAATCGCCGAGGGCCGTCTCCGATGCTTTGGCTCGCCGGTAATAAAGGTGAAGGTCATTTTCCCAAGTGAAGCCCATTCCGCCATGAATCTGAATGCCGCGATTGCCGACCGTGCGGCCTGCATCGCTCGCATACATTTTCGCGATTGAAATGGCCACCGCGGCGTCGGGCGCGTTCTCCTCGAGGGCCCACGCCGCGTAATAAGCCGCCGAGCGCGCGCTTTCTGTTTCCAGGTACATATCCGCACACTGGTGTTGCACGGCCTGGAACATTCCAATCGGCTTGCCAAACTGCTTGCGCATCTTCGCGTATTCAACCGTGAGGTCGAGCGTGCGCTGCATCGCGCCCACGATCTCCGCGACCAAAGCCGCGGTGGCGACATCGAGGGCGCGCGCCAGGCCTACAGCATCGCCGAGACGTTCAGCAGGAGTGCCGCTGAATCGCACCGAGTACAGCTTGCGCGTAAGATCCATCGCCTCCATCGGCTGAACTTCAATTCCCGCCGCCTTTGCGTCCACGACGAAAACACCATCGCGGGCAACGACGATGAGAAAGTCGGCAACCTTGGCATCGGGCACAAAGAGTTTTTCTCCGGTCAGTTTTCCGCTCGCGCTGCTCATCTGTACATCGGCCGGATGCCAACTCGCGCCGGCTTCGAGCATCGCGACGGTGGAGCGTGCATGGCCGCTGCAGATCGGCGCCAGGTATCGCTTCTTCTGTTCGGGAGTCGCTGTTGCGTCCAGGACGGAGCCGGCCAGCGCCACGGTCGAGAAAAGGGGGCCCGGCAAAAGCGCGCGTCCGGCTTCCTCCATCAGTAGAATCAATTCCACTTTGCCGAGGCCTACGCCACCGTATTCCTCGGGGAAAATGATGCCGGTGTAGCCCTGCTCGACCATCTTGGCCCACAAGGCCTGATCGTAAGCAGTCTCGGTTTCCATGAGGCGCCGGACCTCTTCCATGGGGCATTCGCCCGCAAAGAACTTTCGCGCATTGTCTCTGAGCAGGAGCTGGCTCTCATTCAGTCCGAATTCCATCGTCTCCCCTTAGTAGCTCCTGGGCAGCCCGAGAACGAAATGCCCGATGATGTTGCGCTGCACCTCCGACGTGCCGGCTTCGATGGTGTTCCCGCGCGTGCGCAGATAACCGTAAGACCAGATACCCTTGTCAACGGCGCGACGATCTCCGGCAAGCAACTGGCCGTACGGGCCCAGCAACTCCTGCGCGATCTGCTGCAGGCGCTGATTGAGCTCGCTCCAGAAAATCTTCAGGATAGATCCCTCCGGCCCGGGCACGCCCGTGGCCGTGATGCGGCTGAAAGCGCGCAGCTGGTTCAAGCGCATGATTTCGATCTCGCCGTAGCACTGCGCGAGTTTCTGGCGTATCAGCGGATCGCAGGCGGCCGTCCGTCCGTTCCTTTGAATTGTGCGGGAGAGCTCGACCAGCCGGTCAATACTTCGCTTGAACAGGAGATGAAGGCGCGCGCCGTACGAGCCGCGCTCGTACATGAGAGTGCTGACAGCCACGTTCCAGCCGTCGTTCACCCTGCCGAGGACGTTTTCAACCGGAACGCGCACATCGCGGAAGAAGAGCTCGCTGAATTCGCTTTCGCCCGTCATTTGCCTCAATGGGCGGACATCTACGCCCGGCGATTTCATGTCCACCAACAGAACCGTCAACCCTTTGTGCTTGGGGACGTTCGCGTCCGTGCGAACAACCAACTCGCACCAGTTCCCGAACGTGCCAAAGCTGGTCCATACCTTCTGACCGTTGACGACGTAGTGGTCGCCGTCCAGGCGGCCCTCGGTTTGCAGACCGGCAAGATCGGAACCGGCGTTCGGTTCGGAAAAACCCTGGCACCAGATTTCTTCAGCGCTCAGAATTTTGGGGATGAA
>Ga0182018_10001954_pt1 | contig 21926 bp, 25 predicted proteins | sample 812P2MmetaG_FD_120490 | JGI IMG/M metagenome (GOLD analysis project Ga0182018, IMG submission 120490) | Permafrost microbial communities from Stordalen Mire, Sweden - 812P2M metaG | ecosystem: Environmental > Terrestrial > Soil > Wetlands > Permafrost | place: Sweden: Stordalen | collected...
GAATCGCCGCGGAATCCCTGCTGCGTGGTCTGCCGCAGGAACTCGCCCGTTTCCAGGTCGAAGAGCCCCTCGTGGGCGGTGGATCCATCGCCGCGGACGAGCACGCGCCGGGTGGTCAGCGAGTGCCGCATGGCCATGTCGAGCAGGTGGGCGTCCCCGGTTTCCCGAGCCGCGTGGAAAATGATGCCGACGTTCATCATGATGTCGATGAACAGCGAGTCTTCCGCCAGGAAGGAACGCAGATAGGCGCCTTTTTCGCGGAACCGCAGCGCCATCGTCCGTCCCGCCTGAATCAGCACGGCGTTCAGGGCCGGGTCGCGGTTGAGAGCGTACCAGCGGCCGTAAGTGGAAGTGAAGAGGAACCCCAGATCGTGCACGTCGCGGTCGAACTGCCGCGGCTCCAGGCGCTTGGTATAGCGCTCGGCGGGATGGCGCCACGAGCCGTCGCCGCGCGCGCACAAGATCCACATGATCCCCGGCAGAAAGCCGTCGCACCAGTGGGTCCACGCCGGCATCTCGTGCCGCCAGCGTCCCTGGTGCGTGTACATCGGGTAGAAGCCCGGGTCGCGCTCGATGGTGGCGCGCACCTGCCGCGCGGCGAACTCCAGGGCGCGGAGATAGAGGGTCCGATCGGATGCGGACTGGCTTGAAATCAACAAGGTCTCCTGGGCGCATACGCCGCGCGAATTTTCGGTGGTGGGCTACCTGGAATTTGGCTCACAAAACCAGCTCTCAACGACCTCGGTGGCAAATAGCGCCGATACGGTTCCATCCTCCTGAAGTAAGATCGGATAATCCCCGACAATTTCAGCCGTTGCAGCTCTAACCGGCTGAACGCCGGTCTCGGGAAGCTTGAAACGGACGATGTAAGTCTCTTCGGCCATTGGCTCCATCCTAGCTTACGCCGCTCTTTCCTGCCCCTGCTCGTTGGCTTCCCACGCTTAGCTGTTCAAGCTGGCGGAACCTCAAAGCCGCCCATTCGAATTTTCGTCGGTCCGACCGCCGCCGTCTGGCGCGCCGCCTTCATCACCGCGCCGTACCCGTCCTTGTCGAACGGCGGACAGCCGGTGGGAAACTGGCCCAGCGGGTGATTTTTCTGCCTCATCAAATAGCTGCAGAACGTCAGCGTCTTGCAGACCCGTCTTTCCGACAGCGCGCCGGTTTCCAGCGCCTCGCGCGGAAACTCGGGGTTGGCCAGCGCGTTCCGGCCCATGCCGAAAAATTTCGCCGCGCCGATTTGCAGATTGTACGCGGCGGCGTTCACCGCGAATTTCTGCAGCCAGCTATAGCCGGCGCCGAGCATGGGGAGCCCGGGAAACGCCTTCTGCAACGCGGCCACAACTCCGAAATGGCGGTCCACCCCCAGCAGCGGATGCTCCGGCTGTTCGTAGTTGCCCTCGTCGGGTTTTTCGAAAGGGCGGCCGATGTGCGGGTTGAAATAGGGCACGCCCAGCGACACGCTCAGCAGCTCGACACCGTCGTCGCGGAACCAGCCGACCGCCCGCTTCACTTCGTCCAGGTCCATGGCGTGCGGATTCCCGGTATCCACGCCGAACCCATACTCGTAGGGAAGCGTGTACTGCATGGGCACGCCCAAACCGGTGGCGGGGTCGCGAGCGTAGGGCAGTCCTTCGTAGCACCCCAGCCGCATGGCGATCAGCAGGCGGTTGCCGAACGCCGCACGGAACTTGCCGACGATGTTGCGCAGGAAGCGCGCCCGGTTTTCGAGCGGCCCGCCATAGCGCCCTTCCCTGGTCCTCGATCCCAGCAGCTCGCACGAAAGGTAACCGTGCGTCGCCTTCACGTCCACCGACGTGAAGCCGGCCTCCAGCGCCAGCCGCGCCGCGTCCACAAACTGGTCTTCCAGACGCTCCAGTTCGTCGTCCGTGATGACCGGCTGATCCGGCGGCGTTCCGGTTTTCATGTCCACCAGCGGGTTGTGGACGGCGATGATCCGCCGGGGCCAGGAGAACCGTCCGGAGTGCGTGAGCTGCACGGGTATTAGCAGATCGTCGTCCGCCCCCCACGTTTCCCGGTGCACCCGCCGGAGCATTTCAAGCAGGCGCGCCAATTCCCCGGCGCTCTTCGAGTGGATCCACAACTGGCGCGGGTTGGCGCGTCCTTCCCGGCACACCGCCGTGGCTTCAAACCAAATCAGCTTGGCCCCGCCGCGCGCGAAGCGCTCGTAACGCCGCCAGGTTAGTTCGGACGGCCGCCCGTCGGCGTCGCCGTCGCACCCTTCCATGGGGTGGATGGCGATGGAGTTGCCCGCGGTTGCGCCGCCCACGCGCACCGGTCTGGCCAGCGCCTCCCGGATCGCCTGGGGCGAATCCAGAAAGCCCACATGGCTCGCTCCCACTTGCGCGGCGGTTTGCCGGATCTGGTCTACGGTATCGAAATGAAAGTGCTTCATAAGGTGCGCAAGTGGATTCCGGGTGTCGATTTGAGAGTCGAAACTCCCTTCGCCAGCTTCCAATATATCGCGGGGTTCGAACGGCGACTACGCCAACGGTCGCCTTCGCCAACCTGAACTCAGAAGTTATCCGACTGCCAGAGCCGATCTTCACGGCTCGGCTGCTCGCGAATGGACAGGTGGTTGCCGTCGGCCAGCGGGTCGGCTTGTACCGGTTCGACAGCTCAGCCTATGGCTCCTGCTGTGCCATTCAAGCCCCTAGATGCCCCACCATCATCGCGAGTCCCGCACCGCCGTGTTCCAACATCTTCAACATCGGCAGTGCCATTTTATGCTTGGGACGCGGCACGCTAAAACTACTGTGTCCGTTGAGGCGGCATGTTGAGCCGCTTTTCGACTTCCAAAAGTCGTTCTTCAAGCGTTCCCATGCGACTCGCCAGAATAGCAGTCTCGGCTTCCACCTGGCCGATTCGCTTGCGGTTCGATTCGGCATACCCGTAGAACGCCTGGAGAAGCCTGGTTTCGCTGTCCCGGAGAGTCTCTTTGAGGTCATCGTACTGGTGGTTCATCTCAGCGCGAAGGTGGGCTAAGTCCGCCTTCGTGGCCGGTTCGTTTCCGTTTTCCATGCTGCTCCTTTCCCATCATAGCGGGAAGAAGGATAGACCGTAGGCGCGACGGTCTGCCTGCTGGTGCAACGCCGCCCTTAGATTGCCTGATTCTCGTCGATGCCGTTGTGCAAAGTTGCGCCATCGGGCGGGACTTCGCCGAAGAGGTGGCGGGATCGCGACCAGAACAGAATCGCGGCGGCAATCAGAGCATCAGGCGTGGGGCAACGTGCTACGCTGCGGGCGGCATATTCAACCGCTTCTCGACTTCGAGGAGGCGTTCTTCCAGCGTCGCGAGGCGGGCGTTGAAGGCGGCCTGGTTGCCCTCGCCCTGCTTGATGCGCTGTTGCATGGACTCCGCCAGGCGATAGTTCGACGTGATGATGCGGCCCTCCATGTCCAAAAGGAACTGCTCCATCCGGTGCTCGAAGGCTTCGAACCGGGAGTTCACTTCAACCTGGAAGTCCTCCAGGTCGCCCTTCGTCGATGGCGCGTTGCGGTCGTTTTCCATGGTTCTCCTTCCGTTATCATACGCTGAAAAAGTTTGGGCCATGCACCCGAGGGTGATGGCCATGATGGCCCGGTACGGGAACTGAGGAAATTCGGCGGGGATCGAGAGGCTAGGATGGCAGCCAAAAACCCTAAGTCGTTCTTCGAGGCGAGTACTTACTCAGTACCTCCAGCAACTTGTCCGCGGCGGGGGTGGGCTTCGCGCCGCTGGTCAAAATCTGCTTGCTCGTCCAACGCTGCCCGTAGATCGCCTCATTCTCGTCGATGTCGTTGCGAAGAGTAGCGCCATCGAGCGAGACTCCGCCAAAGAGGCCGCGGGATCGCGACCAGGAAAGAATCTCGGCGGTAATCAGCGCGTCGGTCTGAGCGGTGGCGTCCCGGCCCACCGGTCCGGCGGCCGCCGTAGCTTCGGCGCCGATGGTGAACTTGCTCTTGGTGAGCCGCTTCATGCCGCCTTCATTCATCACCAGCAGGACCACATCGGTGGAGGAAACGCCGATTTGAACCCCGATGCTGCCGCCTTCGATGCGGATGGCGGCGGGCGGTCCCCATCCCTCGCCCCCGGCGGCCCGGCAGACGGCGTAGCCACGGCCGTACTTGCCGCCCACTACCACCGCGGCTTTTTTCAAGCCGGGCACCAGCACCACGCAGTACGACTTGTTCAGGAGACCCTGCGGAATGGCTCTGTCCGGAGTGCCCATCACCTCGGAAAAGAGGCTGGCGGCATCGTTCAACCTTGCGTCGGTCTTGCTATTCCCGTCACTGGCCAGAAGGGGCGCGCAGGCCAGCGCGGCGGCGAGCGTCAACGAAATCCATCGCATCTTTTCATGGTAGCGTGCGGCCCCGGCTACGATCCGTCTGTTTCGGCACGTTTCGCGGACGCGGGCAGGGCGCTCGATACCAGGCAGAGCGTGGTGAACAGCGCGCAGGCCGCGGCGAACCAATCGCCGAATCGCGTATACGGAGTCTGCGCGGCAATATAAGTGAAGCCGGCGTAGTAAGCGGCGCGTGTGTTGCTCGGCAGTCTGCCGCGCAGACGGCCCGCCGGATCGATGGCGGCGGTAATCCCGTCGTTGGTGGACCGCAGGATCCAGCGGCGATTCTCGGCGGCGCGCATGCGCACGATGTCGAGATGCTGCCGGCGCGCGGCACTCTGCCCGAACCAGCCGTCGTTGGAGATATTAAAAAGCACCTCGGCGCCGTTGGCCGCGAACTTGCGCACGAAATTAGGGAAGACCGATTCGTAGCAGATGAAAGCGCCGATCCGGTGGTCGCCGGTGGACGACACCACCACGCGCTTGCCGGCGGCGAAATCGCCCACCTCGGTCGAGACCTTGCTCGCGAGGTAGTCGAAGGGCCACGGAACGAACTCGCCAAAAGGCACCAGGTTGACCTTGTCATAGCGGGTCACGGCGCTGCCGTCGGGAGCAATGAGCTGGGCGGAATTGAGGGGAGCACGGTTGGCGGTATGCGCCACGGTGCCCAGCAGCAGGTAGGCATGCGTCATGCGCGCCAGGTTGTCGACATATTCGCGAAAGCGCGCGTCGTCTTCGTAGTAGTATGGCGCCGGCACCTCGGGCCACACCAGGATCGACGGCGCGTGGGTGCCCGGCTGCAAGACGCCGCGCAGGGTGAGAGCGGCCTGCTCGCGCACGGTCTGGGTGAGGATTTCCGGGCTCCACTCCTGGGTTTCGGAAATATTGGATTGCACCAGCAGGGCGGCATCCTCGCCAGGTTCGGCGGCGGGCATGGCCGGCAGCAGGAGCAGCAGCGGCAACGGGGCCAGCCACAATAGTTCCAGCCGCGGCCGTCGCAAAATCGCCAGCGCCAGGGCCGCCGACATCGTCACGAAGACGAAGGAGAGCCCGTAAACGCCGGTGAAGGGCGCCAGGCGCATGGGGATCCCCATGTCCACGCCGGCGTTGCCCAACGCCAGCCAGGCGAAGCCCAACGAGCCGTGAGTCACCTCCACCGCAACCCAGCAGGCCGCCACCGCGGGCGTGGCCCACCAGCGGCGCATCAGAATGCCCGCCAGCAACGCGAAGAAGCCCATGTGCAGCGCTTTGGCGACCGAGAACAGCAGAAACATCGCCCAGGCGAGGCCCGTCCCCATGGCGCCATGGACCGCTAACACAATCTCAATCCAATAGCAGACGCCGAACCAATAGACGAAACCCGCGATCCAGCCGAGCAGGAATCGCCGCCACGGGTGCCGCTCGCGCGTGATGGCCAGCAGCAGCGGCGTGAGCGCCACCGGAGCGAGCCACACCAGGTTGAATCGCGGGAAGCAGAAGATCAGCAGCGCCGACGAGAGCAGCGCCATCAGCAGGTTCAGCACGGCGCCCGTCGCGCGGCTTCCTGGGATACGGCCGCGCTGACTTCGTCGGCCATGTAGGAACTGCGTACCAGCGGGCCGCTGAATACCATTTTGAAGCCCAGCGAGAGCCCGTACCCGCGATACCGTTCGAATTGCGCCGGCTCGACGAACTCCGCCACCGGCAGATTGCGCCGGGTGGGCTGCAGGTACTGGCCGATGGTGGCCGCGTCGGCGCCCACGGCATGCAGATCGCGCAGCAGGCCGCGGACTTCCTCTTCGGTCTCGCCCAGCCCCACCATGAAACCGGACTTGGTGAGGGCGCTCGCGTGGCGGCGCGCGAAGGCCAGCACGTCCAACGACTGCCGGTAAGCTGCCTGCGGACGCACGCGGGCGTACAAGCGCGGCACGGTCTCCATGTTGTGGTTGAAGACGTGCGGCCCGGCATCCAGCACGCGGGCCACCGCGCGGAGATCGCCGCAAAAATCCGGCGTGAGCACTTCCACGCGCGCTTCCGGCAGCGCGCGACGGACTTCGCGCACGGTTTCGGCGAAGTGGTGCGAGCCGCCGTCATCGAGATCGTCGCGGTTGACGCTGGTGATCACCACGTAGCGCAGCTTCATGCCGGCGGCCATGCGGGCGACGTTCGCGGGCTCGGCGGGGTCGAGTGGCATCTGGCGGCGGGCCGGATTGAATTTCGGTACCGAACAGAAACCGCATCCGCGGGTGCAATGGCTGCCCAGAATCATGAAGGTGGCGGCGCCGCGATGGAAGCATTCGTGAATATTCGGGCAGCGCGCCGATTCGCAAACGGTGTGCAGATTCAACTGCCGCAATCCGCTCTTGATCTGGTTGAGCGATTGGAAATGCGTGCGGCTCTTGCGGGCCCATTCCGGCAGGCGGGGCCGCGGGCCGCCGCCGATCTGTACCAGCGGGTCGCTCACGGTTTTCTAAAAAGTTTGTTGAACCCGGCGTCTTCCAATAGCTTCTTGGCGCGGGTCAGGGTTTCTTTGTCGGTATAGGGTCCCACCCACACCAGCGTCAGATTGTTGGGGCCGGGACGCGTCGAGACTGGAAAGCCTCGACCCTTGAGGGTCTGGAGCAGCGCGTCGGCCCCCGTCGGGCTGCCGGCCAGAACCTGCCAGTAGTTCGCATTGCCGGGATCGGGAACCGGTTGCGCTTTGGGGGGCGCAACTGGGGCGCTGGTGTCTCGAGCGGGAACGGTGGTCGGTTGCGGCGGCGCTTCCACCGGCGGCGCGGCTGAGGGCTGCGCCGTATCGGCGGTTTGCGCCGGAGGAGTGGCCTCCGCGGGTTCGGGGCTGGGCGCCGCCGCCGGAGAAGCCGCTGGCGGGCGGGTATCGGCGACGCTGTTCGCCGGAACCGCCGCGGTTTCCGGGGCAACCTTCGCCGATTTCGGGGAGCTTTGTCCGAGGACATACCCCATGGCGAAGACCACTGCCAACAACAGGACCCCGATAAAGAAGCCGCTGAGCAGTTGCTTGTCGCCCACTACCAGTTCGAATTCGCCGGTGTCCTTGTTTCGCATGTTTTACGCTGGAGGGGCGCCCGGCCCGATACCCCGGTCGAGCGCACCCTTCAAAGAAGCAATTATATCCAGTGGAAGGGGGAACACAATGGTGGTGTTTTTCTCGGTGCCGATTTCCACCAGGGTCTGCAGGTATCGCAACTGAATCGACACCGGCTGTTTCTGGAGCACCGCCGCCGCCATGGCCAGCTTTTCGGAGGCCGTATATTCGCCTTCCGCGTGAATGATTTTAGCGCGGCGCTCGCGTTCCGCTTCCGCCTGACGGGCGATGGCACGGATCATAGACTCGGCCAGATCCACCTGCTTGACTTCCACCATGGTGACCTTCACGCCCCAGGGTGAGGTGTGCTGATCGAGGATGGTTTGCAGGCGCAGGTTCAGCTTCTCGCGCTGGCTGAGGAGTTCGTCCAGGTCCACTTCGCCCAGCACGCTGCGCAAGGTGGTCTGCGCCAATTGCGAAGTGGCATAGAGGAAGTTGGAAACCTCGACGATGGCCAGCCGCGGCTCGACCACGCGAAAATAAAGCACCGCGTTCACCTTGACGGTGACGTTGTCGCGCGTGATCACGTCCTGCGACGGCACTTCGAGCGTGTCGACGCGCAGCGAAACGCGCACGATGCGGTCCACGGGGGCGAACACCAGTATGATGCCCGGGCCCTTGGGCTGGGGCAGCAGGCGGCCGAAACGGAAAATCACGCCGCGTTCATATTCGCGCAGAATTTTGACAGAGCTAATCAGATAAATCACGACGATCACCACGATGATGGTGGTGAAACTGGTAAAGTCGATCATTCGAGTCTCCTATTCCGCCAGCGGTTCTACCGTGAGCTTCAACTTATCGATGGCCGTAACCCGCACGCGCCCACCAATGGCAACCGGCCGCGACGACACCGCGTCCCAGTACTCGCCGTGGACGAAGATGGTTCCCTCCGGCGCCAGTTCCGTAACGGCGGCGCCGGTTTCGCCGATCATTCCTTCGCTGCCGGTTTCCACTTTGTTGCGACGGGCGCGCACCGCCAGCGAGAGCAGAAAAACGGTGATCGCCGAGAAGGGCAACGCCAAGGCGATGGCGGTCCCCCAGTGAACGCGCATTTCGGGCAGCGGACTATCCACCAACATGACTGCACCGAGCACCATTGAAATAGCGCCTCCCACACCCAAAATTCCATGCGTCGCGAACTTGGCTTCCAGCACGAACATTCCGAACGCCACCAGCAACAGGGCGGCGCCCAGCCAGTTGAGAGGGAGCACCGAGATCGCCGATAGCCCCAACAACACCAGAATAGCGCCCACTACGCCCGGCACGATCAGTCCCGGTGAATTGAACTCCAGGTAAATGGACAGCGCGCCGATCACCAACAACACTAGCGCAATGTTGGGATCGGCGATGGAACTGACGATCCGCTGGCGCAGCGAGAGTTGGTAGACTTCGATCTCCGCGCCGGCGGTATGCAGCGTCTCGGTACGGCCGTCGATTCGCGTCACCGTACGGCCATCGAGCGCGGTGAGCAGTTGCCGCTCGCCGGGCTCGACCAGGTCGATCAGGTGTTGGTCCAGCGCCTCGCGTTCGGTGAACGACTTGCTCTGCCGCACGGTGGTTTCGGCCAGTTCGCTATTGCGCCCGCGCTTGATGCAGAGACTGCGCAGCCCGGCCGCGGCGTCGTTTTCCACTTTCTGCGCCATCACGGCGTCCATTTCGCCGCCCAGGGCGACCGGGTGCGCCGCGCCGGTCCGGGTGCTCGGCGCCATGACGGCCACGTCGCCGGCTTCCAGCAGAAAGAATCCCGCCGAGGCCGCTCGTCCGCCGCTGGGCGTCACGTAGGTGACCACGGGAACCGGCGAAGCGAGCATCTCTTCGATGGTCTTTTCCATGGCGTCCATCAAGCCGCCGGGTGTGTTGAGGCGCACCAGGAGCAGCGAGGCGTTTTGTTGTTTGGCTTGCGCGATGGCGCCGGCCACAATCTCGGCGGTGATGGGATGCACTACGCCATCCACGTCCACCGCAAGAATCTTCGGTGTCGCGGAGGCTGCCTGCGCGGAGATCGCAAGCAAAATCCCGAGAGTCGCGCTGCCTCGCACTGTATCCTCAGTATACGCTACTCAGACACGGTGGTCTGAAACACATTTGACGCCTGTTCTGTAATGCAACTGATAGAAACTTTTGATGTATTCGTTATGGGCAATCGGTTAAAATAAAACAAAAGCAATCAATCCTAATCTGAGAGAGAACTATATCCATATGCCACAAAAGCGAGTCTCCGAGAAAGAAATGGTCGTCTCCGCACCCGTCCCCGCCCGTCATAAACCGGCCACCACCACGCGTGTAAAGCGTGCCGCGCCCGCCGCCGCTCCGGTAGCTCAGCCAATGCCGGACGCCCCTTCGCAGGAACAGATCGCCAGCCTGGCGTATTCCTATTGGGTAGCGCGCGGTTACCAGGGCGGTTCGCCCGAAGAAGACTGGTTGCGCGCCGAGCGGGAACTGGCCGCCAAACCGCAACTCGCGGCAACCTCCATCGCCTGACCTCTCTAACGGTATTTTCGCAGCACCGCCAGTAGACGGCCTTGTACCTGGACTTCCGCGGCCGGCACCACAATCGGTTTCAGCGCAGAGTTGGCGGGTTGCAGCCGAACCATGTCTCCAGGTTCGCGGTAAAGCCGCTTCAACGTAGCATCGCTGCCGGCCACCAGCGCGACCACGATATCGCCGTCCCGCGCCTCGGCGGCCTTCTCCAACAGAACGATATCGCCATCGCAAATGTGGTCGTCGATCATGGAATTGCCGCGCACTTCCAACGCGTAGGTGTTGGGGCCGCCGGCGAAATCGGCGAAGTTGAGCGTCTCGCTCTGTTCCACGGCCTCCACCGGAGCACCGGCGGCGATCCGGCCGCGCATGGGAATCTCCAGTTGCGGAGGTTTCGTGCGCTGCAGTTCCGACAGGTATTTCGCCGTGAGTTCCAGAGAACGGCTTTGATTGAAGCCGCGCTTCAGGTAGTTCTTGGATTCGAGAACCGAAATGTGTTTGTGCACGGTCGCAATCGATGCCAACTCAAGCCCTCTCGCGATTTCTTCATAACTCGGGCAGTAGCGATTCTCGTCTACGAACCCGGCGATGAAATCCAGCACCTGCCTTTGCCGCTTAGTCAGAGCCATTCAGTAGCCTCCAATTCATTGTGGGCGAACAAAAGGGGAAAATCAAGGGGTAAATGTCATATCTCTGCTGCAATCGCCGCAAATGCGACCGCTGTTAGTCCTGATATTGTGCATCGCACCCAATCTGCTACGGGCGCAGGCACCCGTGGTGCCGGACTGGGCGCAGCCGGGCTCCGCAACCCACGTCCAGGTAGCGCCACCGGCGGACTTTCACAGGCCCAGCAAGAATTTCGCCACACCGATCGGCATATTCGATGGACAGTCCGACATTGGAAGCGCGTTGGTCCCCGGCAGCGCCAGTTACGATGCCGGCACGAAGCAGTACACCATCAACTCCGCCGGCTACAACGTCTGGTACACGCGCGACGAGTTCCGTTATCTTTGGAAGAAGATGTCCGGCGACGTTTCCCTCGCGGCCGGCATCGCGTACCCCGACCCGAACGGCTACGGCGACCGCAAGGCCGTGCTCGTCATTCGCCAGGATCTGGATGACGATTCCAAGGAGGCCATTGCCGCCCTGCACGGTCTTGGCATGGTCCACTTGGCGCAGCGTCCCGAGAAGGGCGTCCGCGTCAAGGACACGGAGTATCGCATGGGAGGCCGCGGCCGTCCCGGCGGCGCCAGTCCCGACAGCCTCGTCACCGTTGTCGCCAAGCGCATCGGCATCGAGAAGCGCGGCGATTCCTTCGCGCTCTTCGTCAGCCTGGAAGGCGAACCGATGAGCCGGTTCGGCCCACCCATCAGCCTGCACCTCGAGGGGCCGTTTTACGTTGGCATCGGCTTCTGCTCGCACCTGCCGGACAAGTCCGATACCGCCGTGCTCTCCAATGTGGTTCTCGAAAACTCCGCCGGCAAGGTTCACTAGATTGCTTGTCACAGGCTGTCAGCTTGCAGCTCTCAGCTTGCAGCGTTCAGCTTTTGAATCAGATCGGTGAGGATTCCTTTGACTTCCCTCGGCCCGAACCGCTCTGTACCAGATCCACGAACTGCGAAGGAAGCGGCATCAGGACGCGGCGTCGAAGCTAGTTCTCCAGGGAACCTCCGGATAGGTCGTCGTTGATTCCGGCCTCCGCTCCTTCACAGTCGCGGCTTCCAAGAACGGAGCCTTGGTAAGGAAGCACATGGGGTACAGCCACATCCCGGCGCCGCATGCGGCAGCGGTCGAAGCGTTCTATGAAAAGTACTTCAATCCGTATGTGAACTTTCATCGGCCCAGCGGTGTGCCCGAGGAGGTGGCGAACGCGAAGGGCAAGATCCGGAGAGTGTACCGATGGTATGCGACGCCGTGGGAAATCCTACGGCAGTTGCCGGGGTTGGCGGGACACCTGAAGGAGGATGTCACGATCGCCGACCTGGAGCGGCAGGCGCGCGCCCAGACTGACACGGCGGCGGCGAGGGAGATGCAGGTAGCCAAGCAGAAGCTGTTCGCCAGTTTCCGGCCAAGGCTGAGCGCATGACCGCCAACGGCATGCGCGCGGCGAGTGCCAGCAGGGCGAAGGCGCGTGATGGGCGCGAGCGGAGCCGGAGGTCCGCGATGGACGCGAGGAGCCGAAGGCGCGCGATAGGCGCGCGGAAACTTCGACGCGGCAAGAGCCTAAAAGACAAACAGGTCCTATTAAGGAAAACCCAAGACGCCGAGACAGGGAAGCCGCTCAGGACCTCCCGTTGGTCGGCACCGAGCAGTTCAAACTCTAGTCAGAAAGGAGTCCCGGCGGCCGGTCGCTTCGCTCCCCTCCTCCAGGCTCATCCTTGGATGAGAATATGCTTGCTACCCGGGCTGATTATGGTTGGCGGGTGCCGGTTTGAGCCGCGTGGTTGCGTCTTGCAGCTCAATAGAATGGAAGGGGTCGCGGGTCGTTCCGCGGAAAGCTCCTGGCGTTCGTCCGGGCGCGCGCAACAGCTTCAAGTTCAAGAATTGGCTCGGATTGGCCGCATTTGTGAATGAAAAAGGTTTGCTCGGTTTCGCGGCGCCGGAAAGCCCGATAGCAGGATGGAGCTGAATCAAAGTGACGGCCCCTGCGGGCCGTCACCGGGACGAATGAAAAAGCGCGGTGCGCGGCGGCGATTTCATTTATTGGAATGGCGGGAGTGGTCCAGATGGAACCGATTGATATGGCGAGGGTTCCGGGCCGGTATTTTTCGTAGGAATGAAAACCGGCCAATCAACAAGGTGGCGAGGTGGGACGGCCCCGGTCTCCGCCGTGGGTAGGGTGGGTCAATCCAGGGAGTGTTCAAAGCTCTTGGCGGATTGAAGAATTGTCACGCAAAGACGCAAGGCTCGCCAAGAAAAACAAACCCACCTTTGAGGCTTGATTTTCTCTTAAGATTAGGCTCGGATTGGCCGGATTTGTGAAGCGGTTGTTCCAGCCCTCCGCTCCTTTACAGTCGCGGCTCGGTGCGTACAGTCGCGGGCTCGGTGCGGGAAGAGCGATACCAGCGGGCGACTCTTTCAGTACAGGCCTTTCACGGTCCCGCCATCGACCGCGATCGACGTGCCGGTGATGTAGCTGGCCCGTTCGGACGCTAGAAAGACTACCAGATTGGCGAATTCCTCGGGCTGTCCGACGCGGCCGAGCGGCGCTTGCGCGGCCCATCGCCGCTCGATGTCCTCCGGCGATACTCCCGCCCTCCCGGCTAACGTTTCGGCCAGCGAGCGCAAGCGCGCGGTAGCCGTGAAGCCGGGGCAGACGTTGTTGACCAGCACGTTCGAAGGGCCGTATTCATTGGCCAGCGTCTTCATCAAGCCGACGACGCCGGAGCGCACCGCATTGGACAGAATCAGGCCTTCCACCGGCTGCTTCACCGTAACCGAGGTGATGGAAATGAAGCGGCCCCAGCGGCGCTGCTGCATCAACGGCAGCGTCTCCTTGGCCAGGTAGACGGTGCTCATTAGATTGAGCTCGGCGGCGGCGTGCCAATCGTCCACGCTGGTCTCGGCGAAACTTTTCGAGGGCGGACCGCCGGCGTTCGCCACGCAAATATCCAGGCGGCCGAAGCGCGCGGCGGTTTCGGCGACGAAACCGCGGACCAGTTCGTAGACCGTCACGTCCCCGGCGCGCGCGAATACCTCGACGCCGGTCTCGCGGCGGATCTCTTCGGCGGCGGCGTCGAGCGTCGACTGCGTGCGCGCACACAGGGCCAGTTTGGCGCCTTCGCGCGCCAAGCCCAGCGCCACGGCTTTGCCCAGGCCGGTGCTGGAGGCGGCAACCAGGGCCACGCGATCTTTCAGTCCCAGATCCATCGAGCTATTTCCTCAGGTAGGCGTCGTCTTTGGTCAGCCAGTCGTGGCGGATGGGGCTGAAGATATCGAGATCGAGCGTGTCTTCCAGCGCCACGGCGGCGTGCGGCACGTGGGAGGGGATGCGCAGCACTTGGCCCGCCGCGACCACGATGGTTTTGCCTTCGATCTGAAATTCGAGCGCGCCTTCCAGAATGTAGGTGATTTGTTCGCTCTCGTGGTGGTGCTCCGGCACCACCGCGCCCTTGGCCAGGAAAACCTGGGCCACCATGGCTTTTTCACCGGTAATCATTTTGCGCCCGATGGTGGGGCTCAAGACTTCCTTTTCCATCTCGTCCCAGGTGTAATGTTCCATGCCAGTCATTGTATAACGCATATAATGGAAAAACGCTTCGCGAGATCGCTATGAATCGTCGTTTGCTCCTCTCTTTGTTTCTGATGGCGGGCAGTCTGGGCGCCGCCGACCCGCACATCTGGAAAGTGGCCGGCGCACCGCCGGAATCTTGGCAGCGGGACCGCGTCGCCGACCTGGCCAGCCGCCGCAAGACCGTGATGGAGCAGCTCGGCGACAAGGCCATTCTGATTCTCTACGCCGCCGAGCCGCGTAATTACGCGGGCGACGTGGATTGGCCTTTTCGCCAGGAGAACGACTTCTTCTATCTCACCGGCATCACGCAGGCGGGCAGCACGCTGGTGCTGATCCCGGGCGCGGAAAAGATCCGCGAGATTTTGTTCATGCCGCCGTCCAACCCGTCGCAGGAAAACTGGACCGGCCACATCCTGACCGCCGAGGAAGGACGCCGGATCTCCGGCATTCAGGAGATTTGGGACGAGCGCACGTTCCACTCGTTCCTCACTACTTTGATTCCGCCGGTGAAGGAAGTGCTGGCGGAGCCGGCAGGCGGTGGCCGTGGAGGACGAGGCGGACGCGGAGCCGGACAGGCGCCGCCGGCAATTCCGGTGGACGCGATCCGCGAGTTCTCGAAGACCATCGAGGCGGTGGGTGACAAGAGCGCGGAGCTCTACATATTGGGCGGACGGGCGGCCGAGTATCGGCGGGAAACCGAGTTCACCGGCAAGCTGGCCGCGGCCTATCCCGGATTCACGATGAAGAACCCGGCGCAGATCTTCAACAATATGCGGGCGGTGAAATCGCCGCGCGAGATCGACCTGCTCAAGCACGCGGTGGACATCACGGCCGAGGCCTTTCAGCGGGTCTACGCCGTGAGCGTCCCCGGCACGCCGGAGTACGAACTGCAGGCGCAATTCGAATTCACCTTTCTGCGGCGCAATGCCCACTGGGGATACCCGTGCATTGTGGCGTCGGGCGTGAACGCCACCACCCTGCACTACGAAACCAACAAAGACACCATGAAAGCCGGCGATCTGCTGCTGATGGACGATGCGGCCGAATTCGATGGCTATAGCGTGGACGTGACGCGCACTATCCCGGTGAGCGGCAAGTTCAATCGGGAACAGGCGGAGATTTACCGGCTGGTGTGGGAAGGGCAGCGGGCCGGAATCGAAGCCGCGCTTCCGGGCAAGACGGGCGCCGATATCACGGGCGCGGCCGATAAGGTGATGGCGGAAGGATTGGTGAAGCTGGGGCTGATGACCGATGTGAAGAGCAAGCAGCAACTCGGCATCTGGTTCAACCACGGCATCAGCCATGGGATCGGATTGAACGTGCACGATCCGGGACGCCGCGAATTCCAACCGGGCATGGCGATCACGATGGAGCCGGGGATCTATGTCCGCCCGGACGCGCTCGACAATCTGCCGAAGACGGCCGAGAACGAAAAGTTCATCGCGGCGATCCAGGCGGCGTTTGAGAAGTACAAGGGCATCGGCGTGCGCATCGAAGACGACGTGCTGATTACCGATGGGCAGCCGCAGGTGCTCTCCGCCGCGATTCCATCGAAGCTGGAAGAAGTGGAAGCGGCGATCGCGCAATTGCGGAAGGCGCTGAAATCGACGCCGCTGCCGTGAGGGGGAAGCTGTGGAAGCTGAGGTGAGCCGTTGTGGAGCAGGCACTCAACCGCTGGGCATGCTTCGCATGTGGCTGGGCAAGCTAAAGCATTCCCCACCCCAGCCTGAGAAGCAAATGCCGCGTACCTTTCCCTTGGTGGGGCGGACCCCCGGTCCGCGGCCGGTGCCCCCGTCGGCCCGCCGGGGTCCTATGCCGTTGTATCGGCAGCGGGACGAGGGCGTCCCGTGGCCCAGAGGGGCACCCCCCAGGGGGTCCGCCCCACCAATTCGCAGGATTCCGAAAAAGTATGTGGCATTAGCCCGAGAGGCTGCGCCACAAAGGAGAAACGGGCGTGATGAAACAGGTTGTCTTTCTTGCGATGTGCGCCGGCGGCTTGTGCGCGCAGACGATCGTCATTCAGACCAGTACCATCCTCGACGGGTGCGGCGGGGTGCTCAAGGACCGCCAGATCGTCATCGAAGGCTCCAAGATCCGCACGGTGGCGGCGGGAACGGCCAAGCCCACCTACGATCTGCGCGGCCTCACGGTGATGCCGGGGTGGATCGACACGCACATCCACTTGAACTGGCATCTGGACGCCAATAACAAGTCGGTGAGCGGCGGCGGTAAGCCGGAAGACATGGCGCTCGCCACCGCGGCCGACGCTTATATTACCCTGAACGGCGGCTTCACCACGGTGCAGAGCGTGGGCGCGGCCATCGACGCGAACGTGCGCGATATCGTGGCCCGCGGACTGCTGCCGGGGCCGCGGATTTTGACCTCGCTACGCCAGATCCAGCAGGACGCCGGCGACCCGGAGGCGTTGCGCGCGCTGGTCCGCCGCCTCAAGGAGCAGGGCGCGGACGTCATCAAACTGTTTGCGACTAGCGGCCTGGGCGCGGGAGGCAGCCAGACCATGAGCGATGCCCAGATCCAGGCGGTGTGCGGCGAGGCTAAGGCGGTGGGGTTGCGGAGCGTGGTCCACGCCATCGGCGACGCGGGCGCGCGGGCGGCGGTGCTGGCGGGCTGCACGTCCATCGAGCACGGCACGTTTCTCAGCGACGAAACGCTCGAACTGATGGCGCAGCGCGGAACTTTCTTCGACCCCAACCTGCTGGTGCTGCATAACTATCTGGACAATCGCGCGAGTTACACGTTCACGGCGGAGCTGCTGGACACGCTCGAAAAGGGGATCGCACCTACCGAGGATGTGATCCGGCGCGCGCGGGCCCACAAAGTGAAGGTGACGTTCGGCACGGATGCGGTAGCCGGGTCGCATGGACGGAACGCGGAGGAGTTTGTATACCGCGTGCGTGACGCGCACGACAGCCCCATGGATGCGGTGATCAGTGCGACCTCGTGGTCGGCGGAATCGCTCGGAATGGGGAACCTGATCGGCACGGTGGCGCCGGGCTTCGAGGCGGACCTGGTGGCCACCGACGGCAACCCGCTCGACGATATCACCGCGGTGCGCCGGGTGGTGTTCGTGATGAAGGGCGGGAGGGTGTACCGCAACGCGAAGTAGATTCGATTGCCCGCCGATGACATTGTCAACAATTGACAATTGTTGTTACGGGAAGTATAGTTCGGGTATGAACGTCAATCTTGGCACCGTATTGGACAAGTTTATCGCTGAGTTGCTCAGCACCGGCATGTACCAATCCCAGAGCGAGGTGGTGCGGGAAGGCCTGCGGCTTCTCAAGGAGCGGGAAGAGTTGAAGCAACTCCGGCTGGCTGAGCTGCGCAAGGAAATCGCGATCGGCAGCGAACAGGCCGACCGCGGCGAGTTCGTTGACGGTGAAGCGACGTTTGCAGGAATCCGGCGCCGCAGCGCAACGCGGAGGCGTGCGAAGGCGTGAAGCGGTTTGTCCTCACTCCGCGCGCCAAGCAGGATGTCAACGACATTTGGGATTACATCGCCGACGACAACATCGAAGCCGCCGACCGAGTGCTCGACGCATTAGACAGCGCCATGGTCAGGCTGGCGAAAAATCCCGGCATCGGCCGCTGGCGCGAAGAGTTGACCGACAAGCGGACCGCTTCTTTCCCGTCTATTCGTACTTGATTGTCTATCGGCAGGAAACGAAGCCTTTGCAGATTATCCCGGTTCTCCACGCTGCCCGCGACGTGTAGATCGTCCTTGGCTTGGCACAGGGCGAGCCTTAGTAACCACAACCGGACAATCGCGCCAGTTAGACGTTCACTGCGGAGCAACTGAACACGATCGGCACGGTTGCACCGGGCTTTGAAGCGGGCCTGGTGGCTACCGACGGCAATCCCGGTCGACGATATCACGGCGGTGCGGGGTGGGCGGGAGCGCGCTTCTTGCCGGCCGGCTTGGGGTCCGGCTAGTCTTCGGAAATGCCGGACAGAACGACACGACCGCGGTCGGGGAATTCAACCACCAGAGACAGGCTCCCGCCCATGGCCTCGACGGTCCTCCGCAGAGTGGAAATCATCAGATCGGCGCGTTTTTCAAGTTTGGAAACGCCGTCCTGCCCGATGCCGAGTTCCCTGGCCATGCGAACTTGAGTGAGCTTGCGCGCGCGCCGGAGTTCCTGCAAGGTCATTTCCTCAGCGATGAGTTGAGCCGCGCGGGCCGCCACCTTCTTACGACGGGCGGGGCTCAGTTCCTTCCGTATCCGTTCCAGGTTGGTCATGGTAGGTACTTCCTTCCCTTTTCCTTCTGCCTTTTGATCCTGGCCAGATGAGCGTCAAAACGCGAATCGGCCTTGTCTATCAATTGGCGGTAAAACCGCCTTTCGCCGCCGCCAGTCCGGCTACCGGAAGAATGGCCTTGCGCTCAGGGTCGAAAGCGAAAGCCACACGCCAGACACCATCGGCGGCATAGAACCTTAATTCCTTCATGTTTGCGTAACGTGAGCCGTTGAGGGTATCCGCGCGGGGCCGCCCTAGCCGCGGGCCGGCATGTTCAAGCAGTTCGATGTTGGCCAGCAACTCGTCCTGCACGTCCTTGTGCAGTTCGCGGTACTCGGGGACGAAATCATCATGTAGATCAACTTCCCACTGCACCCATTTAGTATGCACTATAATGACTATGCCGTCAAGTACATATACTTGACAGGCGCCTCAGATCGGAGCTGTCAATTCCGGAGTCACGGTTAGATGCCTGGGTTTATTCGGTTGCATGGCGCTACGGAAATACTGAGTGAGCGGTTTAACCTCGCCGAGGTGGACTGGGAGGACTTCGGGCATTCATCCGCGAGATTTTGAGAACGAGTTCACGTCATCGGGAGGAGAGCCGCCGGTGACTCAAGCCAGTCGGGATGGGGCGTTGACGCGGTCGCCAATCTGTCCCGCGTAAACCTTGGTCTCGTACGTGAGCTGGACGTGTCCGTCTTGCTGAAATGCCGCGAAGAGAGCGGCCAGTTCCTCCATCATCGGATCATAATCCGGCGAACCGGGCAGCGGGGCGTATGAGGAAGAGAGCAGCCGGCCGCGAAGTCCATCCCAGTCGAAATCCTGATAGTTCGGGAAGCTTTCCGAGCGCCACTCCGTATGCTCGAAGAAGCGGGTGATTTCGACCGTGTCGATGCGGCGATGATCCACGCGCCCATAGTCGGAGGAAAGGCGCTGCAGCAGCGCTTCGTATCCGGTGAGAAAGCCCTCGGTAACCAGCCGCTCGTTCCACACCAGCACCACCCAACCACCACCCTTGAGAATGCGGCGGAATTCGGCGCGGGCCGGATCGGGGTCGAACCAGTGGTATGCCTGTCCCGCAGTGACGAAGTCGACGCTGCCGGAAGGAAGCGTGGTGGCTTCGGCCCGTCCGTCCACGCTGTGAAAGCGCGTCTCCGCGGCCAACAGGCGCTCGGCGGCGGCTCGCATGCCGGCGTTCGGTTCCACGCCGAAGACGTCGCACCCGAGATGCAAGAACAGGCCGGAGAAGATTCCCGTGCCGGAGCCGATGTCGGCGATACGAGACTGCGGCGTGAGTCCGCATTCGCGAGCCAGCCACTCGAGGATGGCCTCGGGGTAGGAAGGCCGGTAGCGGATGTAGTCTTCCACCCGCGAAGAGAAGCGCTTGGTAGGATCGGATTCCATAAGTCGCTACAATATGGTACGCCATGTCGAATCAACCTCACATCGTGGTGGTGGGAAGCGCCAATATCGACCTCACCACGTTTACCGATGCCATGCCGCGGGCCGGCGAAACGATCTTCGGGCGCGAGTTTCATCTGGGCTTTGGCGGTAAGGGCGCGAACCAGGCGGTGGCGGCGCGGTTGTGCGGCGCGCGCGTCTCCATGGTGGCGCGGGTGGGCGACGACCTGTTCGGACCGGCCACCATCCGCAATTTTCAGGAGCGCGGCATTGAGGCCGGCCACGTGATGGTGACCAGGGGCGTCTCCAGCGGCGTGGCCCCGATCTTTGTGGACAGTGCCGGGCAGAATCGCATCCTGGTGGTGAAGGGCGCCAACGACCGCCTGACTCCGGCCGATGTGGATGCCGCCGGCGACCTGCTGCGCAAGGCCGATTGCATCGTGCTGCAGCTCGAAGTGCCGCCGGAGACGGTGTATCATACGCTGCGATTCGGGCGCCGGCACGGCATCCGCACCATCCTGAACCCCGCCCCCGGACAGCCGCTCGACCTGGCGGAAGTGGCGCATGCCGATTACGTCATTCCCAACGAGACGGAAGCGGAATCGCTGGGCGGCATGCCGGTCCACAACGTGCCGGAGGCATGGACTTGCGCCCAGAGCCTGGTGGCTCGCGGGCTGCGAAAGGTGATTGTGACGCTGGGCGAGAATGGCGCGGTGTGCGCCGACGCCGGCGGTGTGCGCCACGTTGCGGCCCATCGCGTGATGCCGGTGGACACCACCGGCGCTGGCGACGCTTTCATCGGGAGCTTCGCTACGTTCCTCGGGAGCGGTACCGAGGAGTACGAGGCCATCGAGCGGGCCAACGTTTATGCGGCGCTCTCCACGCTGGCGGTGGGCACGCAGAAGTCGTTCGCCACCCGCGAGCAGTTCGAAGAGGAGTGGGGGAAGCGTGGCCGGTGAAGCGATCTCACGTGAGCCGATCCAGCCGGCGCGGTATACCTGCTATCGCGTGGCGGGGCCCATCGTGGTCGACGGCAGGCTCGACGAGCCCTGGTGGCGCATGGCGCCGAAATCGGCACCGTTTGTCGACATTGGGACGGGCGAGCCGGCCTGGTTCAACACCCGCGTGGCGCTGCTGTGGGACGACGACAACCTCTATTTCGGCTTTTGGGTGCAGGAGACCGATGTGTGGGGGACGCTCACCGGGCGCGATTCGAAGATCTGGGAAGAGAACGACGTCGAGGTGTTCATCGGCGGGCGGAATGCTTACTACGAATTCGAAATCAACGCGCTCAACACGGTGTACGAGGTGTTCTGGATCTGGAAGGATATATTGAAGCCGGGGTCGCCGTACTACGGGCGTCCGGAATTCGACCCGGCCACGCAGCGGACTATGGTGCTCGATGGCGTGGGCGGCCACGTGCATCCGCGCGGCGAGCGGTGGGGATTCCTGAATTGGGATTTTCCGGGACTGCGGACGGCCGTGCACGTGGATGGCACGGTCAACCGGCGCGACCGGCAGGATCGCGGGTGGACGGTGCAGCTGGCGTTTCCGTGGCGTGGACTGGCGGACCTCGCCGACGGCCGGCCGCTGCCGCCCAGAGACGGCGACGTGTGGCGCATCGATTGTTCGCGGTTCGAGAAGATCGGAAGGAATCGGGAAGTGCTGGATCCTTGTGTGGGATGGACGTGGAACCGGCATGGGCACTACGATTCGCACATCCCCGAAGTGTTTCCTTACGTGGAGTTTTCGAGTAAGAGCGTGGCGGAAATCGGGTGAAATCCCGCCGGCTTTGCGGGGCCGGAATCTTGCCCACATCCGCCTTTCCAGGCGGCTTTTCGGGGCGTGGACGAGTGTTCGCGACCGGAAAGAGCCGACTCAAAGCCGGCCCGTGTTCGGCGTTTCCCGCCTATAGAAGCCCGCCGCCGCCGCCCGTAGTGGTATCGCGACGCTTCAGTGTCGGACGCTCGTCGGAATCGGTCTTCGTGGTGGTGCCGTCGTCATTGGCGTCCACCGGTCCGGTGCCGGTACCCGGCGCCCGCCGCAACTTCGGACGGCTCGGATCGTCATTAGTCACTTTGCGACGGTTGTGCAGCATGGAGAGCCGGCCCTTGACATC
>Ga0182018_10001955_pt1 | contig 21918 bp, 11 predicted proteins | sample 812P2MmetaG_FD_120490 | JGI IMG/M metagenome (GOLD analysis project Ga0182018, IMG submission 120490) | Permafrost microbial communities from Stordalen Mire, Sweden - 812P2M metaG | ecosystem: Environmental > Terrestrial > Soil > Wetlands > Permafrost | place: Sweden: Stordalen | collected...
GACGGGCAGTAGGGCCATGATTGCTGGCTCGATTGCCGCGCTAGGCAGCCAGTACGTAATCGGACTGAAGGCAGCGGACTGCAACTCGGGAGAGGTGTTGGCGGAGGCGCAAGAACAGGCAGCGAGCAAGGAACTGGTGCTCAAAGCACTGAACAATGCGGCCGTCAGCTTGCGTGGCAAGCTGGGCGAATCACTTAGCTCTGTGCAGAAATACGCCACGCCGTTGGATGAAGCGACTACGCCCTCGCTCGAAGCGCTGCAAGCCTACAGTGTCTCACTGAAGGCTCTCGAGGAACGGGATGACAATCCCGCGGTCGTGGCCTCGGCCCAGCGGGCCATCGCCCTCGACCCGCATTTCGCCATGGCCTATAACCTGCTCGGGGTGGGCTATCACAATCTCGGTGAAACCGATCTGGCAGCAGAAAACATTCGAAAGGCGTACGAGCTGCGCGAGCGAGTGAGCGAGCGCGAAAAGTTTAGTATTGAAACTTCCTACTATAATTTTGTCACCGGCGATCTGGAACGGGGACGCCAATCCTGTGAACTGTGGGAGCAGGCCTATCCGCGAGATGACGTGCCGGTCGTTGCCCTAACTTACCTGTACTTCGACCTTGGGCAATATGATAAAGCCCTTGCGGAAGCACGCGAGGGCGTTCGCCTCAACCCGGCCAGCGGTAATAATCATGAGAACCTCGCCTGGGCATATTTTGTTCTGAATCGGCCGGTGGAGTCCCAAACCACAATCGAAGCGGCGTGGGCAAAAAAGCTCGACACTCCTTACCTTCACATTCTTGCGTATGTACTCGCCCTCTTTCGGAACGACCGGACGGTCATGGATCAACAGTCGGCCTGGATTATGGGCAAGCCGGGAATAGAAGATTCGTTGCTGTCGTGGGAAGCTGATATAGCCGCGTATTCTGGACTGCAAGACAAGTCGCGGGAGCTTTCCCGCCGCGCAATAGCCTCGGCCCAACATGGGGGAGAGAAAGAGACTGCAGCGGGTTACCAAGCCAACTCATCCATGCGGGAGGCTCTATTCGGCAATGCCGTCCCGGCGCACCAGCAGGCAGGTGCCGCTCTCGAGGTTTCCACGGGCAAGGATGTTCAATTCGAAGCGGCTTTGGTGCTGGCGATGATAGGAGATGAGGCGCGGGCGCACGCGTTGGCAAATGATCTGAGCAAGCGCTATCCGGAAGATACCGTCGTCCAGTTCAAAGAGTTGCCAACTGTGCACGCACAGCTCGCCCTGAGTCGCAGCCAGCCTTCGAAAGCAATCGAAGACCTTCAGGCTGCCGCTCCGTACGAAATGGGAACCCTGACAATAGGCGCCGTCTCGTACGCCGTTTATGTGCGCGGCCAAGCTTATCTCGCAGCGCATGACGGCAGCCATGCCGCAGCCGAGTTCCAGAAAATCATCGACCATCGCAGCGTTGGAATGCATCCCATCGGCGCTCTCGCCCGTCTCGGGTTAGCCCGCGCTTATTCATTGCAAGGCGATTCCGTTAAAGCCAAAGCGGCGTATCAGGATTTCCTCGCCCTCTGGGAAGACGCCGACCCCAACATCCCCATCCTGAAAGAAGCCAAAGCCGAAAACGCGAAGCTGCAATGAGCGGAACTGTGGAGGTTTTGTTAGGCGTTCTTAAGGGCCGGTGGGAAGACTCAATTGGAGAGGCCACAATTTCACTGTTATCACCAGCCGAACTTCGTTTACGCCTCCCCCACCAGTGCTGGAGCCGCTACTATTTCCGCCAATTACGAAACGTCGCCTTAGCTGGCTCTGTCAAATTGAAACACCAGCCGCTCCCAGAGAAAAGGCACCCAGCGGCGCTAGGATTTTGGCGGTCCGGGGTGTAATGTGTTGAAACTACGTAGACTTGGATGGCCTGCGGGAGTTGAGCGAAGGGAATCAACGTTCAGTCGCCCGCGCTGGAAGCTGTGGGCAAACTGGCCTCCAACCAGCCGGCGATAACCGGGAGTGGAGCGAAATTGATTGGCACGACCGTTTCTCATTATCGCGTGATTGACACACTCGGCGGGGGCGGCATGGGAGTGGTCTATAAAGCCGAGGACACTCGGTTGCATCGTTTCGTCGCCCTCAAGCTCTTGCCGCCCGGCCTTGCCGGAGACCCGCAGGCATTGGTCCGCTTTCGACGCGAAGCGCAAGCCGCATCCGCCCTGAACCACCCCAATATTTGCACGATTCACGACGTTGGCGAGCAGGACGGCCAAGCCTTCATCGCCATGGAGTTTCTGGACGGGCTGACGCTGAAGAGCCTGATCGCCGGCAAACAGCTCGAAATCGAAAGAATTCTGGATCTTGGCACACAGATCGGCGATGCACTCGACGCCGCCCACGCCACGGGCATCATCCACCGGGACATCAAGCCCGCGAACATCTTTGTCACCAGTCGGGGCCTCGCGAAGATTCTGGACTTCGGCTTGGCGAAGCTTTTTGTCGGACCCGAAGCCTATGCGGACGCAAATACCACGACCATCGATGCCCCTCTTACCAGCACCGGCGCGACCGTGGGCACGGTGGCGTACATGTCGCCGGAACAAGTGCGGGGGAGGGAACTGGATGGTCGAACCGACCTGTTCTCCTTCGGGGTGGTGCTCTACGAAATGGCGACCGGGACGTTGCCTTTCCGCGGCGAAAGCGCTGGAGGGATCTTCGACTCCATCCTGAACCGGGTGCCCGTTCCTCCCGTTCGGCTGAATCCCGACGTGGCCCCGGAGTTAGAACAAATCATCGCCAAGTGTTTGGAGAAGGATCGCAACCTCCGCTACCAGCACGCATCTGAAGTGCGCACGGACCTCGAACGGCTGAAGCGGGACCGAGCGTCGGCGGGAGTGGCCATCAGCGCGAATGCCGGGGGCTCAACCGGCATGAGGAAAAGCTGGAAGTTCATTGTTCCTGTCGCCGTCGCCCTGCTAGCGATCTCAGGCGGCGGTTACTTCTATTTCCACCGCACGCCCAAGCTTACCGACAAGGACACGATTGTCCTTGGGGATTTTACAAACACGACCGGCGACTCCGTCTTCGACGGCACACTGCGGCAAGGGCTATCGGTACAACTGGAACAATCACCCTTCCTGAGCATTATCTCCGATCACCAAATCCAGCAGACCCTCGGCCTGATGGGCCAGCCAGCCGAAGCAAAACTCACACCAGCGGTCGCGCAAGAACTTTGCCAGCGAACCGGGAGCGCCGCCGTTCTCGACGGGTCGATTGCGCAGATTGGTACGCAGTACCTTCTCACCCTCAAGGCGGCCAACTGCGTAAGCGGGGAATCGCTGGCGAGCACGGAGGCACAGGCGAGCGACGAGAACCATGTGCTCGAAGCATTGGGAAAAACGGCTTCGGAGATTCGCAACAAACTCGGCGAGTCACTGAGTACGGTGCAGCAGCTCGATACCCCTCTTGAACAGGCCACGACGCCGTCGCTTGAGGCCCTGAAAGCTTTCAGCTCGGGCATTAAGGTCCTCAACACAACCGGGTCGGACGCAGCGATTCCGTTTTTCAAACGTGCCATCGAACTCGACCCGAACTTTGCGCTCGCCTACGCCTACTTAGGTATCATGGAAAACGATATTCTTGAATCGAGCATCGCTGTGAACTACCAGAGAAAGGCATACGAACTGCGCGATCGGACCAGTGAGGCGGAGAAGTATTCGATCACCGCTATCTACCACAAGGATGTCACCGGAAACATCGACAAGGCCATAGAAGCCTGCCAGCTTTGGATCCAGGCCTATCCGCGGGCGTTCCATCCGCATGATCTCTTGGCGGGAGCCATTTTGCCGGTTATAGGACAATACGAGAAAGCAGTCCAAGAAGCCACCGAGGCCATCCGTCTAAATCCGGACTTTCCCATCGCCTACGCGCAACACATGTTCAGCGATATCGCTCTGAATCGTCTCGACCAGGCGAAGGCCACCTACGCGCAAGCTCTCGAACGCAAACTAAACAACCCCATCTTGGATATCGGCCTGTATCAGATTGCATTTTTGCAGAATGATGCGGCGGGGATGGCGCAACAGGTTGCCAAGACGGCGGGTATGGCGGGATTCGAGGACCAATTGCTGAACTTGGAAGGCGATACGGCCGCCTATTCGGGGCACCTGAAAGGCGCCCGGGAGTTTTCCCAACGCGCCATGGATACCGCCGAACGGGTAGGGGCGAAGGAGCCGCCCGCAACCTACTCTGCCACCTCAGGCCTGAGAGAAGCCTGGTTCGGCAACACGGACGAAGCGCGCCGCCGGGTTGCTTTTGCATTGAGCCACTCGGCAGGTCGCGATGTGTTGTACTTGGCCGCGCTCGCATTAGCGTATTCGAGGGAAGACGCTCGAGCACAAGCGCTGACCGACGATTTGGGCAAGAGGTTCCCGGAAGATACACTGGTGCAGTTCAATTACCTTCCGACCCTTCGCGCCAAGCTTGCGCTCAATAAAGGAAATACGGCTGAGGCGATCGAGAGTCTTAGCGCTGCCGGGCCCTATGAGCTTGGGGGGTCGACGTCCAGTGCCTTCAATTGGACCGTCATGTACCCAGTTTTTGTGCGTGGCGAAGCCTATCTAGCCGCGCGTCGGGGGACGGAGGCCGCCGCCGAGTTCCAGAAAATCCTCGACCACCGCGGAATTGTAGTCAATGGACCGATCGGTGCACTCGCCCATCTTGGCCTCGCCCGCGCCTGCCGGTTGCAGGGCGACACCGCTAAGGCCAAAGCGGCATATCAGGATTTCCTCAGGCTTTGGAAAGATGCCGACCCGGACATTCCCATCCTCAAGCAAGCCAAAGGGGAATACGCTAACCTGCAGTGAAGGGCGAAATCCTCGGGGAGCGACTGAACTCTGACTGCGATTCTTCCATCCCCGTCACTGTCTTTTCCGGCATCTGGGGCTGGCACCTATGAGAACTTGATACTCCTCCTGATGTTGGCTGGATCCGGATGCTACGCGGCATCTCACTTCGACATCGCCAGGCGGTATTAAGTAGGTGATTCATTCAGCGAATCGTTGAATATTTGCCGTGACAGCTAGCGGCAGCGGAAACGGCGTCTCCGATTGCATCGTTTTCCTTTGGGAAAGCCTATGAAAGGCGCTGTTGTTGGTCCCGGGCCGTTACCTTTGTGGCTACAGTCTCGCCCTCGACAGCTACGGGAACGGTAACGTTCAACGACGGTAGCACCGCGCTGGGAACCGGCACGATCGCGGGCGGAATTGCGACTTACACTACCTCTATCCTGTCATCGGGATCGCACTCCATCACGGCCGTGTACGGCGGAAGCGGCACATATGCGAGCAGCACGTCTCCCGTACTGACGCAGAATGTGCTAACCATAATCCCTAGGCGGCGCGGCCTTGCCCGACGCGCAGGGTACGCTCAGGCTTTGCCACGACCCGAGTCTTGATCTGTTGTGATATTGCCTGCCACTCTACGACATAACCATGACCGGAGCCCTGCCAAAACGCTGCCTTCGGTCCAGTCGGTCCAGCCCTGTTTCGTAGAATCGTGTGCCACAAGAATCCTTTCCAGCTGTGCTCGCTCACGAAGTAGATGACGAGCAGTGGGGCCCTCTTGCTGCAAGATCATGCTATCGAGGACCTGCTTTACAACCTTCTTGGCTTCAGGATCAAAACGAGAGACCGACCCCGACATTCCCATCCTCAAGCAAGCCAAAGCGGAATACGCCAAGCTACAGCGAGTGATTCCATCCGTCATCGGATTGCATTCTTCGTCGTTTCAGCGATTCTTGACGAACCAAATAATGTCGCTCCAAGATTTGCTTTACCGATCTGGCTTGATATCGAGCAGCATCCCGGGCCCATTCGCACCTGTCTGAACCTGCGGCACCTGTCCATTCCACTTCTCAATCCAGCGATCCGTCACCGTGAGTTTCTGCCACTCAATAATATTCTGGCTGATGGAGGCCGCGCGCACCCGATTCGACTCCGCTTCCCCATTGGCCACCGCAATCTGCGCTTTCGCTTGACCCTCTGCTGCCGCCACCAGCTTCGCTGCGTCCGCTTGTGACTGCACCAGTTCATTTTGTTTCTGTACGGCGATTTGCTGCGCCTGCACCTTGGCATTGATCGCGTCAATCACCGATTGAGGCGGCCGCGGCGAACCAATGAAACCAAATTGATCAATCACCACTCCAATGTCAGCCACCTGTTTCTGCAGGTCCTGCCGCGAATTCTGTTCCAGCTCGGATTTCTTTTCGCCCATAATTTCTTGCACCGTATATTGCGACCCGGTCCGGTTGATGGCATCGCGTGCTACGTTTCGCAGAAAACCATGCGTGAACTGGCTGATGTCATCGTTGCGAAACTTCACATAGAACGCGGGAACTTTGTTTGCATCCAGGTGATAGGAAACTGAAAGATCGCCGTACACGGTCAGGCCGTCTTTCGTGTTAAACGACATTTCTTCGTTGTTAGACGATCCCTCGTTCGGATCCTTGGTCCATTTTGCGGTCTGCACCGAGGTCGGGTATTCCACGATTGTGGATGAAAGGAAATTGTAGAAGACCCAGCCCGTGCGAATCGGCAGGTCTTCAACGCCACGTTGCGAACCTGCGAGGTCCACTTTAATTCCCACACGGCCTGGCCCAATCCGTGTCGCGCAGCCCACGAAAAACAACACAAGGATCAAAGGAATTGCCAGTAGTGCATACTTACGCGTCATCTTTTCTCTCCTATCGATTCGGCTGGTTGTGTGGAGTCGTTTTATGGTGCCAGATCCATTTCATAGCCGCTGGGAAAAGCACAATTACCACGACGATCAGCCCCACGCCACCCGCCACCTTCAAATCACTGGGTTGATTGAGCAGGTTTAGTCCCTGTGTTACGAGATAAATTGCTCCACAAATCACAAGCACCAAAGTCGCATATACAAATCTCTCTCTCATTGCCTTTTACGCCTCGATCCTATTCCGAAACCGTGTCGAGCATACTCTACTACCGCAGTGCCGCATGCCAACCTCCTCGGTGCCAGATAAGTCTTCACAAGGCGGCTAGGCTGGAGACAAATCCTGGATGCTGGTCAATGCAACTCAGCCTCTGTGGTCCACCTAGCCTCATAAATCTGAACCACGCTTGTGCGCGAATGGATGCCATTTTGCCGCCACCGTTTCTTGATTTAACGAATCGGCAATTCAGCCAACTGACTCAATTCGACGTCGGTTCCGTGCGGTCGCGCCCACGCTGGTAAATCGACAGATTTACGAACGCGGCTTCGAGGATCGGTGTCGTCAACCCGTTCTTCCCTCCACGTTCAAGAAGATCGCCGAGGATACTGTCTACCTCGACCGGTGCCCCTTTTGTGAGATCGCGATACATCGAAGTCGTCATCTGCGAACCTTGAGCCGTAAGCTCTATAGTCAGTTGTTCAAGGAACGCGCCGGATTGTGGATAACCGCAGGCATTCGCTATGTCTGCGCATTCGCGGAGCGACGAGACAGAAAGTGCGGCGCCTCCGGGGATGGAGGCAATCTCCCCGATGTTGCCTCTCAGGAGGCAGGTAATGGTCCCCACGGCTGCCAGCTGCACCCATTTCTGCCACATGGCCGGGAGGATCTGGTTCGAGATCGTAGCGTCGAAACCCGCGCCGCGGAACGTCTCATCGAGTTCCTGCAGGCGTCGAGTGGTATGACCGTCGAGCTCACCGTAGGTAAGGCTCTGGAAATCAGCAAGCTGCTCAATCCGGCCTTCTTGGTCAATCTCCGTGGCAACCATGCAGACGCCGCCCAGAATGGGGTGTTCTCCCAAGCGCGAGACCAGGAGGTCCATGTGACGCATGCCGTTCAACACCGGAAGAACCATGGTCTCGGGTCCCACCGCAGCACGGAAATCGTTCATTGCATCGGCAAGAGCGTAGCTCTTAACGCTCAGCAAGATTATGTCATAGGATCCGGTGATGCGGTCAGCGGTAACGGTTTTCGGATGTACCGTCAGATTTCCATGTGGACTGACGATCTGGAGTCCTTCTGCGTTTATTTGTTCCGCTCGCTTGGCGCGAACGAGAAACGTGACGTCGCGGTTCGCCTCGACCAAGCGGCCGCCAAAATATCCGCCAACGGCGCCTGCCCCGACAACCAGGATTCGCATTATTAATCTCCCTCTTGATCTTATGCGACTTGGGCGCGGCGGAGTCACGGGAAACCATTCAGGGGCGCCCCATGATGTGGAGATGAGCGTAAGGGGTGCCCGCCCACATGATGTAGGCTCCAGTCGGTTTGTGCGTGGTCGGCAGTCCGGTGGTTTTCGGATCAAACGGCCACAAGATCATCCAATGTGATTGTGGCGAGGATGCTGAGGCTTCTTCTTGGGTGCAACATCAAACGCTCCTTTTTGGCTCAGAATTAGGCAAAGAGAAATCGTTGTTGCCCATTGTGGTAGTGGTTCACCTCTTCAACCAATCCCGTGCACACTTCTCGTCCGATCCCTTTTGAAGATCACGGCAAATGGGGTATCTATCTCTCTATCGACGAAAGGGATCGTCATTCCGCACCGGTTCGACTTAGCGAAGCCGTTTACCGCCGAGGGCGCCGTTGCTTACCTCGGCAACCAGCGCGAGTCGCTTGGTCGCTTGGCCAAAACGGGCTCGAAGGGTTTGGCGAAACACACTCTTTTTAGCGCAGCCAATTCTCTTGTCGAAGATCCTCGACGTGGGCGAATTCCTTTTCGTTATCCGTGATGATGGTGTAACCAAGTGCGAGCGCTTGAGCGGCAATAAGCAGGTCATTGCCACCGATTGGTCTGCCGGCCTGCTCAAGCTGCGTACGCAGGAGTCCGTAGGCAGCGTCGGCCGGTGTCTCGAACGGCAAAACTTCAAGTGCCCCAAGCACCACTTTCAGCTGGGACGAGAGCCGTGGTGAGCCTTTCTTAGCAGCCCCGTAACGCAATTCCGCCGCGACGATGATGCTGGTACAGACTCGTGCTTCGCCCACCTTTCGGATTTGTTGTGCCACCTTTCCTTGCGGGTTGCGGACGAGATCCGAAACGATGTTGGTATCGAGAAGGTAGCGCATCAGAGATCGACCGGATCGGGAGGCAGGTCACTGATGGGTGCAAAATCGTCCTCCAGCTGCACCAGCGTTGCGAGCACGGCTAGCAGCGACTCGGGAGGAACGGGTTCGATGATGAGCCGGTCGCCTTCCTTTCTTATGATCGCGTCCTCGCCCGAAAATTCGAACTCGCGGGGGATCCGCACTGCCTGATTACGACCATTCTTAAAGATTTTGACGTGGCGTTCCGGGCTCATAGCGACTCCTTTAGCATATGCCTCAGCATATGCTAACTGTCTTCGCGTGTCTACCTGGCATGAGACGAACTCTAAAGAATTGATATAACTTGACTTAGCCATTTATCTGGCTCCTGCGCTGCTGTTTCTTTTTGGGTCAGTGGGCCGGGCAATTCCGGGTAGTTCTACGGCCCGTTCTTGAACGCGTCTCGCGCGGGCTTCCCGCCTGAAGGGTTGGAGGCTGATCCCTCCCCCACCCTTAATTGATAGATTGACAGCCCCTTACGGGCAGTGTCGTCGAACGCTGACTTTACTACAATGTCGTCATACGCTGACATTTAGCAGAAGAGGACGATATGCGGATTCGAACGCCCACCGATCTCGGGGCCCTCATTCGCGACCGCCGAACCACGCTCGGCCTCGACCAGAAGTCTCTTGCGCCAAGGTCGGAGTCAGCCCGCAGTGGATCGTCGAAGTCGAAAAGGGCAAACCGAGGGCTGAAATCGGCCTCGTCCTGCGTACCATCGCCAACCTTGGAATCCAGTTGGCGGCGGACTGTTCCGGAAAAACAAAAGAGCGGCAAGGACCGGACCCTGTCGATATTGATTCCATCATCGCTTCCGCGCGCGCGAAAAGAAAATGAACACAGAACTCATCGCCATCCTTGACGGCAGGGAAGCGCGCCGCGTCGCCCGCGATGCGAGGGGAAGGCTCATTTGCGGAATCGAAGGCCAAAAAGTCGGGTCGCTTACTGAGCTACGCAAGGCACTCAACAGACCCCGGCCGCGGGTCAAGCGATTCAGCATTGTTCGCGGATCTGAGCCCGTCGAATTATGATTGCAACCTTGATGACCGGACATGTCAGAATTTTGGCCTTCAATCGCACCGCACTTGGCTGTCTACGGAGGCGGAGCTGAGCGCTAGAAAGCGGTGCTCCCAACGGGATGCACCGCTCTTTTCGCGTCTTACTCTAGAGAAGCGACAATCTTACGGTATTCAGCTTCGGTAAAGGCTTTCAGGGTTTGGGTGGTGATGTAACCTGCTGCTCCCGCGGCTAGCATGAATTTCGCGCTCATCTCGTCGTTGGGAAACTCAGAGATAATTACGGCATCGTACTTTCCCATGGTCAAGTACCAGGCGTGGATCTTTCCGCCTGCTGCCTCGGCGGCTTTCCTGGCCGCGTCCAACCGCGCTGGGCTTTCCTTAATTTTCGCAGCGCCCTGCTGCGTGTATCGGATCAGCGAAACGTAATGTCCCATCGTTATTTCCTCCAGATTGAATTGGATCAGGTTTTACATTCTAGGGCCGATTTTGACGGTTTTTATGGATATACTTCTCAACGCGGAAAAGCTAGGTGGGCCAAACCAGCTAGGAGGCTGGCAGAAGAAAATGGCTCGCCAACGCTATCAGGGAGGTACACTGGCGCTGGCATACGTTTGCCCCAGCGTGACTTGTGTCTCATCTGGCCTTTCGGCATCAAGAAGCGGCTTCGCCTACGCTGAAATCTCTTCGATGACTTCCAGCAGCGCTTCGCGCGCCTAAGCCCAGTTGTGACACTTGAAACTGCGCAATCAACGATCGCAGCTTTGCAGTTGTAGCAGCTCAAGTCGGCGATCGCGCGCGGCACTTCGACGTTGACGTACTTCCGCTCCCCGAGGATGACCTCAACCAGCAGCGCCTTCTGGTGAGTCTTCGTGAGCGCCGAGGAAACAATGTCGAGCCAGTTCGTTTCCCGGCCGCACTTCGGGCACTGGTGCGTGTCGCCACTCACCCAGAGTGGCGCGCCGATGCTCTTCTCGGGAATTCCGAGCAGCGTCTCGATGGTTCGCACGTCTTCATCTTTGGTAACCCAGCGATGTTTGCCGGGCAGCGAAAGAGGCGAGTCGTAGACTTGTTTGAAGATTTCAGGACTCACCACGCGGGTCGTCGGGCCCTGCGATTTGGGGGTGGTTTTGGTTGGCATCAGTTTGCGCACCTCCTGGTGAATTGCTATCGGCTCACGTCTTTCTCACAGACGGTCTTTGTTGACTGCCGCGTCCGGCGCGCCACTATCGATACCGGGTCTCTGGCGGGAGACTCTGCTGGGCTCGAACCTCAGCGGGTGTCGGCCCAACGTCCTCGTCATTCGCGCTACACCTGGGCTGTGATTGATACTGCACGACGGGTGGTGCAAACGGGACTCGCAGAACTTCCTGGCCAACCGGATTGATTTTCCCCGCTGCGGCCTTTAGAGCAGCGGTCTTGGGGCTCTGGGCCATATTTTCTGGATTGCGGGGAACAAACACCCTCAGGGACCCGGTTGGATCCGCGGAAAAAAAGCCGGGCTGTTGTGGCTTCGGTGCACCCGACAATTCGGGCCAGCACAGATCGCACGGAATCTGATCAACAGCCATGGAGCGCCCACCGTAGGTCGACAGCGCGGACTTGACCTTCGGTTCTGCATGCGAACCACCTTCATCTGGGTCGCTTTCCATGACTCGTGTTAGATTGCCACTTGCGTCCCTTCCTTGAGCAAAAGTCGCGTCCCCCGTTTGGGCCTTCCCCGCTTCAACACGACCCTTCGCCAGATTGCGGAGCATCGCCGCATCGCTCATTGGATCAGCTACAGGTCCTCTCCCCGTCCATCCGCTTCCCGTGGTCTTCGAGATGCTTGCCCCGACTGCCGCCGACACCGATTGTGCGACCGCTCCTTGGACCAAGAAACTCCGTGCTTCCTCTGGCGACATATCCTTTTCGAAAACCGTCGAGACGTTGTCAACCAAAACGCTACCGCCCCCGGTGGGCATGGCCGTCGCGACGACCAACCCGGCTCGCCACCCCGGTGTGCCCTGCTCAATGCGCTTGCCTGTTGCGCTCAACCATTCGACGTCGTGATAGTATTTCGGAAAAAATTCGTGCGTCACCATGGCTGCACCCATCTGCCCAAAATCCATGACGATGAGCGCAGGCTCGACGATGCCTCTTGCCGCACCCTTAACGCCTCCCCAAACGTCGGATCCGAAGTCGCTCCAGCTATAACGCCCGGTGGGGTCGGTGAACCTGACAGGGTTATTCCTCACGTACACGTAAACATTCAAACCATCCCCAGACTCTACTGATTCAGGGCTATTCCACCTTCCTAGCCACGGCGCGTAGTACCGCGCCCCGTGGTAGCAAAACCCGGTCTCTTCGTCCCGTTCCTTGCCCGTATACCGGTAGCGTTTTAGGCTGACCTCGGCAAGCGTGCGTCCGGCCTGGTAGGACGTGCTGCCATAGGGGTAGTACTCCTCGTAAGTGATTACGGCGGCGGTTTCGTCTAACTCCAGGCAAGCCGTACCGAGGTGATTGTCGAACTGATAGCGCGTTGTGGTGCTGGGCGCTGAGACCTGCGGAACGCTGGTGTCAATAGTTTTGGTTTCGACCAATGCGACCCGCTTCTTGTCATCCATGACGTGCAGCGTTTCGCGCGCAAGCGTGATGTTGCCGTTGGCGTCGAACTCGCGATACAGTTCGAAACTGCCGAGATAAAACCGTTCCTTGGTCTTTATTCCAGCCGACGATTCGGTGGTTTTGCGAACCCGCTGCCCGGCGGAGTCGTAAACGTAGTAAGTGCGCTCGCCCTGGTGCAGCGTGCCATCCTGGTCGTTCACATTCACGGCCTGCCGCCGTGTCATGAGCAATTCGTCTTTGAAATCCCATTGCATGGCTTGCAGTTGCGGCATGCTGGTCATGTTGCCGTGCAGGTCGTAGCTGTAAGGTTCGTTCAGAGGCTCATGGCCGCTGACAGCGGTACTGCTCAGCCGGTTGCTCACCTTGCCGGACTCCAGCAGGCTGGCTTGGTTGTAACTGTAGGAACGCGTCCAGCCGGGATCGGCAGGATTCGCGCCGCGATGAACGAATTGCAGGAAGTTGCCGACGGCGTCGTAATGATATTGCTCGCTATAAGTTCCGACCGCGTTGCCGTCTCCCTGCAGGGGTGTAAGGCGAACGCGGGGAACGTCGTTGTAGGAAGTCGCCGCCGGGGACAGGGGCTTGCCGCCTCCGTTCAATCCCAGTTGTTCGCGGCCGCTTGCCCGAATCAGCCGGTAGATTGCGTCATAGGTGTAGTCGCTGCTGGGCTCGACGCGGCGGTTGCGGAAGAAGATGATATCTTGGATATCCGCGTCGTCTTGGATGTGGGTGATGTTGCCGACAGGATCGTAGGTGTAAGCGAGGTCTTGCACGATCCGCTGATCTGCTGGGGCGCCCGGCCGGGCCGTCGTGAGACTGGCCAGCCGAAAAGTGAGGGGATCGTAGGTGTATTCCGTTTCTGTGTTGGCATTCCCGTATGCGATGAGAATGCGCTGGGCTTTGGCGTTGTAGTCGATATTCGTGACGAATGGCGTGGCTCCGGCGGCCCCGCGGAGGTCAACGTTGAGGCTTTCGAGCAGGTTCGCTTCGTTGTAGGAGGGCCGGATGACACTTCCATCGGGTGCGGTCAACACTGCCGGGCGGTTGAGAGCGTCATATTGGGTGCTGCTCGTAAACACATCTGGAGGGGGTGGAAGCGCGGTCAGGTCGGGCAGTGTTTTGTAATCTGCAGCCATTCCCCGGCGGCTGCGTAACAAGTTGCCCTTGAAGTCGAAGCCTTCCTCCCGATTCGTGTCGGGGTTGTGCCCACGGTTTGTCACCACTCCCGCCGCATCGTATTGTTGGAATACACGAGTGCGCAGGTTGAGGATTTCGGGGCTCGGTTGTCCTTCGCCGTAGACAATTTTTTCGTAAAGGACCTCGGCCGCGGTGGTTCGCGGGTCGGAGTTGAGATTGTCCGTGCCTAAGACGAACCGATGGGTGGGCCGGCGCAGAACATCGTATTCCGTACGGAAATTGTGGCCGCGGCTGTCCCAGGAGCGAATGGCTTTCGCGGTGCAGTCGTTCAGCGTCCAGCGTTCATCAGCTTCCATGCTCGCCTGTTGGATACGGTTTTGGAGCATGTCGTAGTCGTAGCGCATCACGATTCGTCCATGCGGGTCGCCCGCTTGAACCATGGCGTCGCGCACAGCCCTCTGGTTCGCCTGGATGTCAAGTTCGACGCGCGATGAGAACTTGACACCGCCGCCGTTATCGACGACTGTCAGGAAGGTTCTGCCGAGCGTGTCAAAGTACGAGGTGGTTGGCGTGTTGGCATGCGTAGCGCCTTTGTTGGCGGCCTCCTGCTCCTGAGGACCAAGTCCGCCTGCAACGCGTTGCGTATACCAGGTTGGGGAGTAGTCGGAGACTGGCAGGAGTTGGAAAAAACCGCCCACGTCGAAATCGGCGGCAGGATCGGTCTGCAGAATGGTGTCGTTTACATCCCAGCTTTCCTGGCGCCACGGGTCAAAATTCAGCTTCTCAAAAGTGTGGTTCGGATGAAGCGTTGCCACCACACGCTCCGTGGGGTCGTAAAAAAGCGTCGCAGAAACCCCGGCCATCACCGCGAATTCGAAATGGTGAGTAGCGGTGAAGAACGGCTCGTACTGGCGGACAGGTTTTCCCTTATTGTTGAAGATGGTCCAGCCGCTGCCTACCCAACGCGGATCAACTATTGGCCCGCCGTCGACCATCGCACCCGGTTCCGCCTGAAGTTTTTTCTGGATTTCGCGGCCCAGCCCATCGGAATAGGAGAAGGAATGCTGAATCTTGGTCCGTTCGCCGGGGGCGAGGTCCGATACGTGGGTCTCTCGTGTCAGCGCGTAGCTGGCGGCGGGTTGCGGCTGGGCTTCCCCGCGCGTGCGCTCGTACGCGAACAAATCATAGATCAGCCGCATGCTCGCGTTACCGAGAACACTGTGCGGATCTTGAAGGGGGCGGCGGATGTGCTCCAACACGACGCTTTCCGGCAGGTCCGCGTGAAAGCCTTCCAGCGAATCCCCAAGCTTCTGGCCTTCCTTGCCCATAACGGCACTGCCGGCGACCATTCCCAGCGCATCGTATGCAACCCTTGAGCGGTTCCCGTTGGCATCGGCGACCTGCCTAGGAAGCAGCACGCGGTAATCCAGCAGCGAGAGAACAACATTACCGATCGGATCGCGGGTCTCGATGGGGGCTAGATCGTGTGCGTCGTAGGTGACTGTACTGGTGTTGCCGAAGGCGTCGCGGAAGCGCCGCGCCACGAAAAAGTGCTGCCTCGCGTATGCCAGTTCGGCATACGCATCGTCGCTTAAATGCGGCGAATAAAAAACTCGGCCCGAGGGAGCCCACCAGTGGCCGTTGTGGTCCAGATCGACGTAGCCGCAATCCTTTCCCAGCACTGGTTTGGCATCCGGCAAAAGGTTTTCGACCCGCCCATGTTCCGCGCGCCTATACACCTTGTTGATCACACCAGAGGTTAGCGTCAGCCGATAGCTCTCCCCGGGCAATGCCAGAGCTTCAACTTCCCCAAGAGGGAGCAGCCTATCCAGTTGGTCGCTTCGGTACAGAAAGCGCGACTCCTGAAACAGGCGCCGATAGGGGTTGAAGTCAATCGCCTGCGCGCCATCCAAATCCTCGAAAGGCAGATCGTGTTGTCCGTCGCTCGCCTGTTGGATCCGCTTCCAGAGCTCCGTAAACCGAAACAAGTTGGTCACCCCAAACTCGTTTGATTGCGGACGCAGGTGAAGGATCTCGTAGGAACACGCCCCGGCCTGTAAAGGAGTGCGATAGTCGTCCTTCTTATTCACCGCGTTGGTGAATCGGTTGTCGGTCAGAGTGGCGAGAATTCGGCTCTGTTTGTCGCGGTCCGAGTCCGTCAAGAGCACGGATTGGCCGGGAAACCGGCGCCCGTAACCGATGTTTACGGAGCGGAGAATATTGCCGTAATCATCCACCTCGAGCGTCACAGCGTGCGTCACCCGCGGGTCGGCGCGCCAGACACCCGCGATTTCATACAACTGGCGCTCGTAATGGAAGGTCAGCCCTTCGCGCGCGTGGGTGAAAAAGACCGCGTGACGGTTTCGCCCGCGGGGCTGCAGCAGGCGGATCGTGGAGTTACTCTCGCCCACGGTATACGGACGAGCCGATTTTTCCGAGCCATCCAGCGCGTACACTTCCTGCCGCAACATTGAGCCCTTCAGCGCCCGGCAGGCCTCGCGGGCCTCTTCCGGCGTGAGCCCGGACGGCAGCACCGTATCTTCGAGCCGCATGGCAGCCGTTTCGTGCGGCTCGCGGTAGTACTCGTGTGCCAAATGCCGAGACACGCGATCTAGGCCAAGGAAAACTCCCGTGTGGTACCACGTCTTGGTCAGTACCGCTGGGACGCGCCAGGCTGCATCCTCGTTGGTCGACGCGGGAAACTCGCTGCCCCTATGCAAGGCGCCGAATTCCTCGGTATCGGTCTGTTCCACCCGGCCAAATCCGCGGAATTCCCGCTCCACGCCGTCGTAATAGCCGTGATGGTAAGTCGATGCCGTGACAAATCTGTCCCGGCTGACAGAGTCGTAAGTTTCTACCCGCTTCACCACATGCACGGGAAACGGCAGCCGAGTCACCCACGGTTTACCGGCAGCTTGATCGGCGAGATAGAACTCGGTTGACGAGGCATACTCGACGACGGTCTCCGCCCCCAGGTTATTGCTTATGCGAGTGAGCAGATGCGGCTTCTGGCCGTGCATCAGATCCACGTAGCGCAGTGGCCGCTGCGAATCCGACGGCAGCGGCGAAGACCACACCAGGCACGCCGTTCCCCGGCCCAGAAAGTCGGTCACGGAGATCGACCTTACATCGGCGCACGGAGCCCCCCGCAGTAGTCTGCGCTCCGACCACCCGTTGCCGGACTGGTTCAGATAGACGTGGATGCCATCATCGCTCAGGTAGACAATGTCGGTAGTTCCCGAGCCGTCGGTATCGGCCAACCGAAGGCGCCGCTGATCGAACAGGTTGGGGGCGTCGAACCACGGCGCGCCATCCATGCTGACTTTTGCGCCAAACCGCCCGTAACCCAGGTTCGGCCAGTAGCAAAGCTCGCCGTTGCGGATGCGAACGATATCCGCCAATCCGTCGCCCGACATGTCGGCGAGATAAATGGATTGGGTGCGATCGGCGAACACCACGCGCGCGCCTTGCTCTTCGTCTTGCGGGGTGGGAATGCGGACGCCGGCGCCGAAACCGCGCTGCAAAAGCGAGGGGTGCCAGCGAATCGCAACATCCTCAGTGACGATTACGTCCGCGATGCCGTCTCCCGTCAGATCGACAAAGCGGAGATTGGGATCGTTCCAATCCTGAACGGGAAAAGACTGGAAGGCTCGGAACCGGGCCCAGCCTTCCTCGCCGGACTCGCCATTGGGAGTTCGTTCATAAAAGCCGGCCGAGCCGGCGGAAAGCTCGACCAGGTCCAGGCCGCCGTCGCCCGCAACGTCCATCAGTTGCTGCTGTCTGGAGTTCAGCCTTCCCGTAGATGGTTTCCGGGCCACCAGTTGGGCCACTCCGAAGTGGCCTTTTCCGAGGTTGTGCTTGTAATACCAGCCGGCGCCCTGCTCGGCGAGCACTCCCGAAATACCTTCGCCATCCAGGTCCAGCCAACGGTAATTCGCCCCATCGATTCCTTCCGGCAGATTACGGGAATCGGCTTCGGTCAGCTCGAACGGACCGGGAGATTTGTCCTCGAGGGGACTGAGCGTATAGGCCAAGTCCAGCGACGGCAGGCTTCGCTTGAGATAGCGGTCATTCGCTTCGAGGGTATAACCGGATTGGATGACGCTCGTGAGGAATGACCCGATGGGCTTCTCGCGATATTCGAAGCCGGTGGACCGTACCAGGTATCGCGGAGTTTCGAGTTCCAGGGGGAAATGATGGAATAGCAAGGTACGCCGGCACAAGCGGTGGGTTCGGACTTCAAACCCCGAACGATACGTGGAGAAGGGATCTTTTCGCGCCGGCCAGGAGAGCGCATCGGACCGGTGCGCCGTGCGGACCACGGACTCGCGGCCGCCGCTCGGCGCAGACTCTTCGTAAGCCTCCTCGCCGAAGTCAAACACAATCTCGAACATCCAATCCCCGGTTTCCAGCTCTGCGCGGTTGCGTTCCAGGGGCTTCCGGTTGCCGTATCGGATCCGTTTCAGATACCGATTCGCGGAACGTGTGCGGCGGCGTTCGCTCGGCCGCGACAAGTCGACTCCCAGATCGTTCTCCGCAACATATTCGTACAGAATCGCATTACCCCGGACATCGTGGCTCGACGAAATCAGCCACTGGAAGACGTGGCTCGGCTGATCCGCATCGCTGATCCGGGATTCCGGAGTGCCGCCGTAGATCGTCAACACGTTGTCTTTAGAAAACGAGCGCCAATGGATGTCCCCGTTTTCCATCCGGGTCCAGCGCTCGATCCGCGCAAATAGGCCCTCGATGCGCGGGCGATACAGTCTTAGCGCGTAGCCATCGCGCTCGGACTCGCTGTAGGCCCATTCACGATCCTGAGTTTGGTGCAGGACTGGAACCAGGTCTTCGGCTCCAGAGATGATGAAGACATCCGATTCTTCATGATCGCTATACCGGGGTATTCCCTTGTCGGTCTTGCGGGAGATCGCCGGCAGCCCCAGATTCCAACCGACGCCGAACACCCCATTGCCCGACCCAGAGTCGTAGGTTAAGGAGAGTTGCGGGCCGAAGGTTGACCGCGAGGGGCTGACGGCAATGGGAACGCTGAGTGAACCGGTGCCCGTGACAGCATTGGCGGAAAACTTTTCGCCGATGCCGCGAATCGCGCCTCCGCCCTTCGGCAGAGAAATCTGCGGAGCCGTAAACTGGGAGCCCTCGGAATTCGGCTGGCTGTCCACAGATGCCTTCTCCTCAACGGAAACTCCCCGGGGATAGAATTCACTCGCGCACTTTCTTGATGGTGCAGCTCAACTAGTCAGCGTTTCACGCTGGACGACGTTTCTTCTTTCGAATATCACGCTTGGCTCTCCCGTCCGCGACGTGTGAGAGCTGTGTTTGCCGTACAGATGGAGGTTCCCCGCGCATAGCTACAGTTGCTTCCAGTAGATATGCGATCTGGGCAAACGGAACAAAAATGTGTGCGGCTGCGCGTTTGTCATCGGGATCTAAGAGTTTCTTCGCCAAATCTTGACTCTCAAGCCAAACTCCTGACGACTCAATTCCCGTGAGAGTACAAACACGGGGTCGGTCGTCTTCAAAGATGAGGGCAGTGAGGCCAACAGAGTCTTGTTGAGATAGTGGCCCAGCGAGCTAATCATAAACGCCGCCTCGGTTCCTGGAGAGCCATTGAATCGGGGTTTCCATTTCTGCTTATCAGGATCGCCGACAAAATATATTCCTTGCCCGCGAAGCAATCTATTTTGTGGAACTTAAAAGGGTCCCGAATTCCGAGCAACAAGGGCTCTGGCAGCAGGATAGAGACGAACGCGCCACAACCAAGCTGGGCAATATGGTACGGATAGTTAAGCCTGTGTGCTGCGACCGTCTCGATCAGGGGAATAGTCTCAAGTACAGCAAGGCCGCCAATCTAATAGAGCCCCTTTCGTCTGTCAAGGGGAAATCGGCGTCTCGCTGGGAGCTCGAACCAACAATTGTTCGGGAACCGATAAACGGGGAGCCTTGTCGTTCGGTCATTGACATGGTTACCGGTACATCGACGGCGGGCACCGGGTAACGCGCGCGGCGGGGAAAACGGCAGCACCGTTCGGATATGGACAGGCAGTCTCACGCAGGCGCGCCTCTCGACATTCCATCCGTACGACATTGCTGCAATCTGGGAGAAAGGTCGGCAAGTCAGCACGCATGTTTGTCACGGATCGGCGCAGAGAGTTCGCTCTAGGCCGGATTCGCCTGATTCGTCGAGGGACGGAGGCCTCGGCCCAGTTCCAGAAAATCCTGGAACCGGTTCCGGAGTCGGACTTGTTAATCCAGTTCTGGCGGACCTGCCAGAGATCGGATCAGTTTGCTCACGCTATGCGCGACATCGAATGACTCGGCGACAGCGGACGTGTCGAGCAGTCCCAGTCCGCAGGTCGCCGTGATCATCGCGCGCTGGGCAAATTTCTGGGGATCACCGGCCAGGGACGCGGCTTTCAGCCAGCGAATGAAGATGCTCGCTGAATCGATGGCGTTCACTCCTGGCCGCGTGGGCACTATTCCATAAGCAACCGTTCCACCCTGTTGCATGAAGTCCAGCGCATGCCAATCCGCAAAGAACAAGTCGAGTCCTTCATGGGCATCGAACGAAATGATATCTGGCTGCACGCGGCACATACGCTCGAACGGGCGCGCTGCGCAGCAATGCAGTCCGGCATAGGCTCCGCGAATGCGAGCGTCCTTCAACGTGGCCGCCAATGCGTTGAGCCGCTGTTCCTCCGAGACAGCGTTCGCGACAGGTGCGTCCAAGCACAAGGCCGGTTCATCAACAAACAGCAGAACGGGCAGGCCAGCTGATTTCAGGCGATCGATCTGCCAGCCGATGATCTGCGAGACATGAAATACGACGGCTGCAAAAAGTGGTGGATCAGATAGAAAGGGCCGGCCCTTGTGGAACAGATACGCCGACAGGGTGATTGGGCCCTCGATCTGCCCCTTGACGGCGACTGCAGAGCTGAAGAGACCAGATGACAATGCTTCTTCGAACGCGCCGAAGCCGGCCGCGTTTGCCGGCGTCAACTCCCCGCTACTCCGGTGAAGGATTTCGAGCACCGAATCGAGCTGGCCTTCTTTTACCTGATAGCCGTAGCCTTCATTACGAGGCTCAATCAGGTTTTCCACAATACCGAGGCCCTGGCCGACGATACTCTCTCGTTCTGAGAGTTGAGGCAACTGAGGCCAAAAAGGAACTTCCGGTGACAATTCGGCGACGGAACGAACTGCCGATGTAGTCGTCGTGAGAGGCAGGCTGCCGATGCCTGTGACCGCGCCCGCCGCGACGAAGGGCATTCGGCTGGTGTGAGATCCACTGGCTGTCGATTGCACTCTTTTCAATTCTCCGCGGAAAGCCTTGCCGTCAAGGTCTCAGGATGAAAGTCTTCTCTATCAGGCCCTTTCGGGCTCCAAGACAACTTTAACGCTATCACGATTACCTCAGTGATCACACGCCTCAGAGCTCGGATATCCTGCCAATCGCTATAATAGAGCGGGTGTACTTCGCGGAAACGTCGCAAAGTTGGGGCTGAAAAGGAGGCCCCGAGGTCCATCAGGAAGACATGACGAGAAACCAATCACATCCTCTTGAAAAGATCCTCGACAGTCGAATTGCCATCATCGACGGAGCGATGGGCACGACCATCCGCGCCTACGGCATGACGGAAGCGGATATCCGAGGGGAGCGATTCAAGGACGCGACGAAGAGCCTGCTGAACAATGGAGACCTGTTCTCGCTGACCAAGCCAGAAATGATCGGCGACATCCATCGGCGGTTTCTCGAGGCAGGGGCGGACATCATCGAGACAAACACCTTCGGGGCAACTAGCATCACCCAGAGCGAATTCTTTGTCGACGATCCTAGGGAGCGCGGCGGACGCAAGGATCCCGCGTTCTACCAAAAGATCGTCGACGATCCGTTTCTCGGCAGTCTGGCTTGGGATATCAATGAGCAATCGGCGCGGCAGTGCCGAGAATGGGCCGATCGTGTCGGAACCGCAACCTCGCGTCAGCGGTTCGTGGCGGGAGCGATTGGGCCGCTGACCGTGTCACTTTCGAACTCGCCCGATGCCGACGATCCTGGCTTCCGGGTGGTGACGTTCGATCAGGTTAAGACA
>Ga0182018_10001956_pt1 | contig 21908 bp, 17 predicted proteins | sample 812P2MmetaG_FD_120490 | JGI IMG/M metagenome (GOLD analysis project Ga0182018, IMG submission 120490) | Permafrost microbial communities from Stordalen Mire, Sweden - 812P2M metaG | ecosystem: Environmental > Terrestrial > Soil > Wetlands > Permafrost | place: Sweden: Stordalen | collected...
GACGTAAACCTGACCGGCCGTGAGAAATGTGTTATTCCCCCGGATAAAGGCCAGCATGCGTCCATCAGGAGAAAGCGCTGGGTAAACCGCTGAGTCGGTAAGGAAAGTGATCTGCTCCCAATTGGTGCTAACCGGAGGAGCGTGCCCTAAATTGCGATAGAGGACTAATCCTCCGACCAGAGCGGCCACCACGAGGATTGTGATAGCGAGTGGTATGATGTATCGCCTTTTCGCACGATGTATCGTTGGCGTCGTTGCGGACTTACCCGATTCGGTATCCCGCTTCAGTCGTTGCAGGTCGGCTCGCATTTCTGAAGCATGCTGATAGCGCAGGTTCCGATCCTTTTCCAGACATTTCGTTATGATCCGTTCCAGCTCGGCTGGCAGGTCAGGATTCAGGCGCACCGCCGACGTTGGTGTCCCATCCAGAATGGCTTTGAAGATCAGGCCTGTCGTGTCGCCTCGAAACGGCAAGGTACCCGTACACATCTCGTACAGCACCGCCCCGAACGAAAACAGGTCTGTGCGAGCATCGAGTTCCTTCCCCCTGACCTGCTCGGGAGACATGTAGGCAACCGTGCCAAGAGTCGTGCCGGGACTGGTGAGATGTTCCTCCGACTCGATGGTCGGGGCGCTCATGCCAATGTTCTCCGGCTTCAGCGATACCTTGGCCAACCCGAAATCGAGAATCTTCGCCTGCCCTCTATTCGTGACGAAGATGTTCGCAGGCTTGATGTCACGATGGACGATTCCTTTCGAATGTGCGGCGTCGAGTGCGTCGGCTATCTGGATGCCCAGATCGAGCACCGTTTCGATCTCCAGCGGCTTGCCAGCGATTCTGTGCCGGAGCGTCTGACCCTCCAGCAGTTCCATAGCGATGAAGCTTCGCCCATCGGACTCGTCAATCTCGTAGATCGTGCAGATGTTCGGGTGGTTCAGCGAGGACGCAGCTTTGGCTTCCCGCTGGAAACGGCTGAGGGCTTGTGCGTCGTGGGCAAGGTCGTCGGGAAGGAACTTCAGCGCGACGTGGCGACCGAGCTTGAGGTCTTCCGCCCCATACACCACGCCCATGCCCCCACCTCCGATCCTGCTGAGGATGCGGTAATGGGAAACCGTTTGACCGATGGGTTGGGAGGGTGTGGACACTGGCTAAACATGTTAGGCGGGGATGAGGGGTAGGTCAACGTCCGGCAGTATTCCAGTTCAGGTTAGTTGAACCACGACCGCCACATCGAATTTCGAATAATATTTCTTCACGTCTTTCGCCCCGTACTTCTCCCGAAACTTCTCTATCACTGATTGCACTGTATTCGCGTCAGTGATGGGAACGGCTCGCAACTTTGCTTCCGCGCCCCGCGCATCAATTCGAATCTGCGGGTTCTTGAGCACGTTCTTGTACCACTGCGTATTCGAGCCGCGCACGGGCGGGAGATACAGATTCTCTCCTTCCAACACGAACCAGACCGGAATCGAAATTGTAATCCCGGACTTCCTGCCAATCACGCTGATCTTGATCTGGCGGTAGCGGGCGAGGCGTGGGTTTCCGCAGGAACAGCAACGCATTATTAGGACTGACAATTCCCTAGGCTCTCTGGTAGACTTCCCGCTCCGTGGATTCCGAGCCAAAGCCACCTTCCTTGCCTCTCTGTCCGATCTGCGGCAAGCCTTGCCTGCTGGAAGAATGCGTCACAGACGCGAATGGACGCGCTGTCCACAAAGACTGTTACCGCACTGCTCTTATCGAAGGACGCGAGCGTCTTTAAAGCAACGCACTATTAGGACCACTGGAGTCCAAAGACTCTTGTTGTATCTTTGGCTTCGGGATTAGCCTCTAGCCACTTGTTCCTAGTAGACGGGGAAACTAAAGCGTCACGCTCCCCTGACTCCCGGGAAGGAGTCAGGGGTTTTCTTTTTGCCTTTTGCGTTTTTGCATTTCCAAAAGACTAGCAACGCAGTGTTTAGGACACTACTGCAAGTTCCTGCATCTTGAGTCCACCCGCTCCCGGGGATATAATCCCGTCCTGTTTCTAGGAATATCGACATGCCTCCAGTTCGCGTGTCTCTGGTGGGTTTCTTGGCTGCTTGCTGTGTCGTCGTTCGCCGCCGCTTCGGAGCAGTCAACTGCGACAGTGACCGTTGTAGGCAACATTGCCCCCGCATTGCTAGACGCCACCTACGTGAGCCACAGTGATCCCAACGCAGTGCTGACTATAGTTGTCGGTCTCAAACGCCACAACGAAGCAGAATTCGCTGACCTGCTCAATCGCCTGTACGATGCCGATTCGCCGGACTATCACCGCTGGATTACACCCACGGATTTCCTCAGCAAATTCTCCCCGAGTCAAACTGACGTTGATGCGGTGCGCCAGCATCTGGAGTCTCACGGACTGACCATTAAACGTGTATCGGATAACGGAGTTCTGGTGCAGGCCACCGGAACGGTCGCTCAAATTGAGGAAGCATTTGCGGTCAACATCAATGTCGGGCGCGGTGCAACTCACCGACAACTCGGGCAACCTGCTGGTCAGCACTATGGTTCACGGTCAGGGTCAAGGGCCAGCGATTGCATTTGGGTCGGGCGTCCAGACCACTGTGCAGGCCTCCGAGTACACCTACGGTGTAGCGGTGGATGCAGCGGGCGATGTCTTCATTACGGGCAACAACCAGGTGGTAGAGGTTCCGGCCGGTGGCGGCGCCCAGACCACAGTGCCGGCCAGCGGGCTGAGTGGCCCGTGGGGTGTGGCGGTGGATGGAGCGGGCGATGTCTTCATCGCGGATACGGGCAACAACCGGGTGGTAGAGGTTCCGGCCGGTGGAGGCGCCCAGACCACGGTGGGCAGCGGACTGAGTTACCCGGTAGGTGTGGCGGTGGATGGAGCGGGCGATGTATTCATCGCAGATACCTACAACAACCGGGTAGTGGAGGTTCCGGCCGGCGGTGGCGCTCAGAGCACGCTGGCGACAAACGGCCTGAATCAACCCTACGGTGTGGCGGTTGATGGAACAGGCGATGTATTCATCTCAGATCCTTACAACAACCGGGTGGTAGAGGTTCCGGCCGGTGGCGGCGTCCAGACTACGGTGGCGGCCAGCGGATTAGATTTACCCAATGGTGTGGCAGTGGATGGAGCGGGCGATGTATTCATCGCGGATACGGGCAACAACCGGGTGGTAGAGGTTCCGGCCGGTGGAGGCGCCCAGACCACGGTACTGGCCAGCGGTCTCAATCAACCGCTCGGTGTGGCGGTGGATAGAGTGGGCGATGCATTCATCGCCAATGGCTTTGGCAGTAACGTGGTGGAGGTTCAGCGTGCGCTGCCGCCAGCGCTGAGCTTCGCATCCACTGGGGTAGGCAGCACCAGCGGCGACAGTCCGCAGTCGGTCACCATTCAAAACATCGGCAACCAGCCGCTGAATGCGATCACTCCGGGACTGGTTGTCGGCGGACCGAACTTTCTCCAGGTCCCGGGCTCGGGTACGCCGTCAGATTGTACCGGCTCCTTCGCGCTAACGCCGGGAGCAACCTGCAATCTCAGCATCAGCTTCGAGCCGCAGAGTGTCGGCAATCTAACGAGCACGGCCGTCTTCACCGACAACGCCCTCAACGCCAGTCCCTCGGCCGCGCAGAGCATCGCGCTGCAAGGCACCGGCACGCAGGCCTCGGTCAATGTGTCCGTCGGCACTAGCCCGGCTGGGCTCTCGTTCTCAGTTGACGGCACGACCTACGGCAGCGCCCAGAGCTTCACTTGGAACATCGGCTCGCTGCACACCATTGCAACTTCAACTCCGCAAACTCCAGTCGCAGGTTACCAGTACACCTTCACCAGTTGGTCGGATGGCGGCGCCTTGAGTCATTCGGTAACGGCTTCCGGGAGCACGACCAGTTACACGGCGTCCTTCAACACCAGCTACCTGCTGACGACGGCGGCCAATCCAACCAACGGCGGAACGGTCACGCCGGCATCGGGAACTTACTATGCCGCGAACACGGTAGTGAACCTGACGGCGACGGCGAACACGGGCTATGCATTCTCCAGTTGGACCGGTAGTGTGGCGAACCCTGGCAGCGCCTCGACCACCGTGACCATGAGCGCACCAGAAACTGTTATGGCGAACTTCGCCGCGAGTGCAACACCCACGACCACCACGTTGATGTCGTCGCTGAATCCATCGACGTATGGCCAATCTGTGATGTTCACCGCAACCGTAAGCTCCAACGACGGCACGCCCAACGGGAATGTCAATTTCAAGAACGGGACCACCAGTTTTGGAACGGTCAAGCTGGTAAGCGGCAGCGCGAGTCTCACCACCTCTGCCCTGAATGCAGGTTCGCTCACGATCACCGCTCATTACAGCGGATCGACGAAGTATGTAGCCAGTTCCTCGACATTGACGCAAACGGTGAATAAGGTGGCGACAACGACCACCATCACCAGTGCTTCGCCAAGCCCATCCACCTACGGCCAGCCCGTGACCTTCACTGCTACGGTGAGTACCGCCGCCGGCAGTGCCAGCGGCAATGTGGAGTTTAAGCTGGGTACCCTAAAGCTCGGCAGCGGAACTCTGTCAGGTGGCAGCGCCAGCTATACTACCACGGCGACCCAGATTCCCGGCGGAGAGGATGCCATCACTGCGGTCTATAACGGCGACGCCAATCACGCCGCCAGCACCTCCGCCGCGTACACGCAGACGGTGAATAAGGAAGCGACGACGACCTCGCTCAAAACCTCGGGATCTCCCAGCACCCAGGGGAATCCGTTAACCTTCACAGCAACCGTGAGCTCCAGCGTGGGCACGCCGGCGGGCAACGTGGTCTTCAAAGATGGCACGACGCTGCTGGGGACGGTGGCGCTGTCGGGCGGAACTGCCCAATTCACTACCAGTGCCTTGGCGGTCGGAACCCACGCCATCCATGCCGATTACCAGGGCAACGGCAATTATGCTGTCAGCTCGGGACAGGTCACGCAGGTGGTCGATCCATAACGGACGCGAAGTGCAACAAGAAGGGAGTTTGGGGTTGGTTCACAAACTGCTGGTTTTTAAAGCGACCCGGCCGGTTCGACCGCGTGGTTCAGTTCCGAAATCCCGACCCAGATTTGCGCCGCGAGTATTACCAGCGACTCAGCCCCGTGCTTATCGGAGAGCAATTTGAATCCGTTATCGCACAGACCGAAGGATTTTCGTTCGCCCAATTACGGGAAACCTACATCTTGGGGGCACAGTCGGCATTTGAGCACGGACGGGAGAGAGGGGTCGGGGATGTCATTGATGCCATCGAGCTTCAAGCGGCTGGAGCCTACGATTTGAAAACATCGGTTGGCTCGTCGGGGTTTGTGCACCAACCCGAGCCCTTCTCCTGAACACATACGCTTCTGTTCTGCGCAATGCCTCAATCAGTCCTCAATAAGAGCTTAGTCCCAAACAAGACCGAACCCCGATTGAGTTCGGCCTAACAGCGTCTAACCAAACCCGCAGGTGCCCCCGTGTACTTGGCAGCCCTAACTGAGTCCGGGGCGCTTTCGTTTGCGCGTGGACCGGCAAAGCATCATCATTCGACAACGCAAGTTCCTTCACCTTGACAGCCCCGTCCGGAAAGACCAGACTCCCCTTGGCGTCTTAGGGATGCTTTCCCCAGAGATGAGGAAACATAAGAAATTGAGGAGTTGTGAAATGAAACTGAAGAATGCATGCTTCGCATTGGCGATTTTGTCGTGTGTATCTGTGGCACAAGCCCAAGTCACGGGGTCGGGAACGAAGAATGATATCCCGGTCTGGACGGGGACAACGACTCTCGGAAATTCAGTGATCTCTCAATCGGCTGGAAATGTGGGCATCGGAACAAAGAAGCCAGATGCCAAGTTGGATGTAGTCACCACGAGCACAACAGCACCCGCTATTACTGGAAGTGCAAATGCCACAAGCGGGACCGCTGCGGGTTTTTTGGGAAGCACTGCCAGCAGCGCCAGCGGGGCAACTGCTGTCATCGGGATGGCGTCGGCAACGACCGGAATTACATTCGGCGTTCAGGGCTTCTCGAGTTCTGACGCAGGAATTGGTGTCCAAGGTGTCACCGCTGGCGGCGGTTCAGGAGTAATTGGCAACGCCACTGCCAAAACAGGACTCAACTTCGGCGTTCAAGGAACAACCTCCAGTAGTAGCGGGGTTGGAGTGCAAGGCTCGTCACCGAATGTCGCAGTTGCAGGATTTAATCAGGTTTGCTCGCCGACCTGCAATCTGGTAGCCGGAACCGCGGGGCAATTCGTCACTGGCTCAGAGGACTTGTCCTCCAGGGGCTTGTAGGCAGCGGTTTCACTCAGGTATTCAGTGTGGACAGTGATGGGAACCTAACCATCACCGGAAAACTGACCAAGGGCAGTGGTTCGTTCAAGATCGACCACCCGCTCGATCCGGCCAACAAGTATCTTTCCCATTCCTTTGTCGAGTCTCCCGACATGATGAACATCTACAACGGTGTCGTTGTGCTGGATTCAAAAGGAAAGGCTTTAGTTGACCTGCCGGAATATTTCCAAGCACTGAACAGCGATTTCCGCTATCAGCTGACTGCGATTGGTACGCCGGGGCCGAACCTTTATGTCGCGGAGGAAATCTCCGGTAACCACTTTAAGATCGCGGGCGGGAAACCGGGAGCTAAGGTTTCGTGGCAGGTCACAGGCGTAAGACAAGATGCCTATGCTAAGGCGCACCGCATCAAGGTAGAGGAGGACAAGCCAGCACAGCAACGGGGGCGCTACCTACATCCCGAACTATTTGGCGCAACCGAAAAAGAAGCTATCGGAGCAACCAATCTTCCAGCAATGACGTTGCCGGTCACAGAGGCTGAGACGAACGAAGCCAGGCTGCGCTAGAGAAATAGCGGCAGACGAAAAGCACAGAAACGCCGCTCGCTCTCGGGCGGCTTTTCTTATGAAAAACCCCAACCTAACGGTACGCGCCAAGTGCAACGAGAGCACCCTGTGGAGTTTTGTTTGGAGGCTCTAAGCAGCTTTCTTCTGCCCCGCCCGTACCTTCGCCCACCGTTTTCTCTGCGCCACTGCGATCTTCCTGCGGGCTGATGCCGACATGGTGCGCTTTGCGGGAGCCGCTACCGCCGCTGGCTTCGATTCCTTCCGAGCAGCCGCCCATCGCTTTTTCTGCGCTAGGCTGATCCTCTTCCGAGCGGCAGCCGATAAAGTGCGCTTCGTATTTCCAACAGATTTCGGATTGCTTCCAGACAGGTAGACCTTCCCGAAGGCAGTTAGAGCTGCGGTTACGCGGTGCAGTTCGTCCGTAAGTCGTGTGCGTTCCTTGCTTAACTGCCTGACCACTTTAGCCATGTTTCCCATTGTTCCCCCCTCGGCTGACGATGATAGCAGGCTTAGGGCAGGACGCTCGGGACGGAACAGACGAATCTGCGTCACTCCCTGTTGCCTTTGAACCACCGACCTTTGGGTTATGAGCCGACACAAACAATGGTCCGTCTTTGTCTCTCAATTACTTAGCTATGCGTTGTTATGGGGTTTTCTACCTTGTTCCGCCCTATTCTGTTCCACAGTTGTTCCACGATCTGTTCCACGTTTTTCGTCGCTCAGATATCAGCGCCAGGCTCCTCGCTCCTCGCGACTTCTGGTCCGCCGCGAACCGATTGGCGAAAATGAGACAATGTAGGGAGACTGTCGCATTTTCTGCGGTCGCCTTTCGCTGAGGAAGGAAAAACTATCAAAATATTATTTCCTCGCGCCCTCGGACTGAGCCCGATCCTCCCCACTGCTTCGAAACCTTAATTCTGTTGAAGCCGTGCCCGCATAATGCGTAGCATAGATGGTTTTGCTCCTGGCTTCGCATTTCCGTGGTCATCGATGGAATTCCATCCTGAGTTGGCAATGTAATAGAACTTGTTGTCAATGACCACCCCGTGAGTCGGATCGCCAAGCGTGCCCGTCGACCGCTCGATAATCGTTTCAGATTCAATTCTAGTGAGCGTCGCGTCCAACGTGAAGACTGCAACGCGTTCAGGAGATGTCCCATTCTGCACGGCGATCAATCTCCCGCGATCGAAATACAGGCCGTCAATGCCGTTGAGGGCAAACCGTCCCTGCATCGAGAGCCAGCGTACCTGCTTCGTTGCAATCTCCAGCACGCCAATCCCGCGCTCATAATCAGGAACGAAGAGATGTTTCCCGTCCGGATGCACCGCCGGAGTTTGGGGGGAGATGAAATCTCCGTCGTCCATGCGCTCCAAGACGGTGCCTTTCGACGGCAACCGGTACACCCCTCCTCCGTCTCCGTCACTCACGATGACATCGCCATTCGCCATCAGCGCCATGTCGCCCAGGGCACTTCCACGTGGCCCGTCGACACGCCGCAGCAACTTGCCACTTCTCAAGTCATAGCAGAGCACTGCTGACCTGCCCCAATCCGATTCAGGCGCGAAGTTAAAGCCTTGCATCGCAACCTCGGTTGCCCACACTAAACGACGTGAGGGATCGACCTTGACAGCCAGCATTGGCCAGTTATCGGGTGCTCTTGCAAAATCAGCGCTGGCTCCGCTGGCCTCCAGCGCAACAATCTTTTTCTTCCGCACGCTTGTAACGAAGAATCGCTGGGTGTTCGGATCGTAGTCCACGTCCTCGGCTAACAGGCTCGGGTCGGATAACTGGAAGGCTGTTGATCCGGTTGATATCAGGCTGCGGTTTGCTGTCATTGCGTTCTGGATTCTTGCGAAGTTTGCGTTCTTGAGAAGTGCGGCAAAGTCCGAAGACGTCGCGAGCAGGTCAGTGGACTGACCCATGCGGGTAAACTGCTCTAGTTCGTGAAACGCCGCATTGAGGTCATCGATGTGCACCTCCGCACGGGCAACCTCCAATAAGGAGCCCGGAGCCTCATTCAGCAGCTCTTTCACTTCATTTGCGCTAAAAAGATTCGAGTGCCAATCATTGGCTCTATGCGACTCTCGCAGATTTACTTGCAGGCTCTGAAACTGTTCTACTGCAGAGCCCGTTTGCTTTGCCGTTGACGCCGTGCCGAGAATGAGTATGACGGACGCTAGAGCACGTTTGTACGTCGCTAGAACCATGCAAGGACCTCCAACTTCTCTCCCGCTGCGCTGAATCGTATGTCGCGAGGCAGACGATTGTCCATTCTTGCTTCTTTCCTCTCCATTCCAGGACGTGCGTGAAGACTCTTGCGCAACAACGCACGCGCCCTCGGCAAGGGTGGCATGGGCCTTTGCCCGGTACACCTCACTTCTTGAGGGCGTCGACGTGTCGACGACGCCAACGCGCGGAGCCGGCCGGAGTGGAATGCGGAACTATGAGATTTATCTTGACCAATTTCGCGCCTGGCAGGCAGACAATCACGAACCTACCTCATAGTGTTCGACTTTAAGCGGCGGATCGATAAGGCACTCAAGGTCGTAGGGGTAATAGTGGGCTTTGGCAATATCAGCGCCCGCGTAGGCCGCGATAGCCTGACGCGACTCCCAGAACGATAGCAGGAGAAAGTGCATCCGCGCCTCTTCCATCCGGCGCAGTAAATGGATCCCGCGATTGCCGACATAAGTTTGGTAATCTCGAAAGCCGAAGTCAGTCAAATAGCGAAAGTAGGCCTCAGCCTTCTCGATGGGGACAATCCCGTGCCAGACCCGGGCAATCGTGTTCCCGCCTTCCCCACTGCGTTCATGAGTCGGCCTGAATAGATCGGGTGAGCTATCCGAGTACACCTCGTAGTGCCGCACATGGGGTTCCATTTCCATTAAGTAGTCAGAGTCGAAGTCATAATACTTGGCCATGTCGTAGTCATCCCCAGCGAAACGTTTGATGGCCGCAGTGTCGTCCCAGAATGTCAGCATCTGAAAATGCTTTGCATCTCCTTCGGCGCGGTGCAAACACCACGCTCCGCGATTTCCTTGCGTCGCCAGATACTCGGGCAGCGCAATCCTCCGCATCAGGCTCAAGTATTCACTGCCTTTTGAAGCCGGAACTGCCCCGTGCCATATTCGAGCGATCATCAAGCCCTTCCGTCATGCGAGCGAACGCCGAGGAGAACATTCTCCAGCAACGACACAAGCCGAGTGGCGCATGATCGGTCAGGGTCAAGTTCAGGATCATAGATAGTGAGTTCAAGGCCGAGCGCTCGTGGATGGCGGACGAGCGGAGTCAAGAGATCCTCCAGCTCCTTGATTGTCGGCCCGCCCGGTTCGGGCGAATCCACGGCCGCCATGACGGTCGGATTGATGACATCGGCATCCAAGTGAATCCAAAACCCACGCGGTTCCACGCTCGATCCAGGTGATGTGAGCCGTTTGAGGGCTGCTACCGCAACGTCGGCCACCCCGCGATCATGGAGCGCAGCACCGGGAATGTCGAGAATTGGAGACGCAGCAAGCGCCGCATGACCGTACCATGGTTCGGCAGCGTCGCGGCGACCGATCAAAACGACATGCTTGCCGTGTACGAGAGGCGCATCCCCGGTGAGCCGAGCCAAAGGTGTTTCTCCACGGCCGACTGCAAGGGCCAGGCACATGCTGGCCACCGAACCCGTGTGAGACTCTTCGGGGGTCCCGAAGTCAGCGTGGGCGTCAACGTAGACAAGGCCCACGGATCCTTGCGCGGACTTCCGCGCACCCAATAGGGATCCCAACACGATGCTGCAATCGCCGCCCAGCACGACTGCAAAGCGGCCGTTGCTCGTTGCCTCCTCCACCCGTTCGCCAAGCGTCCGGCAATAGGCGCCGACTTCGGCTTCGTTCCTCGCTCGGCCCGCTGGACGTACGTAGTCTCGATACGCGGGCGGGATGACATCACCTAGGTCGATGGCACCCAAGCGTTGCACCAGACCAAGCTCACGGAGAACATCCGGGGCACGATCTAGGTGCCTGGGTTCGCCGTTGTCGTAAGTACGAATGCCGATGCTGGTCGGTGCGCCCACGATTGCGATGCTACGGTTCATGGATAGAGTCCGGTTCTCACCATCAAACTACACTTAGCTGCTCTTCACTGCTTCGAGAACGAAGCGAGTCGAGGAACTCTCGCAATAGTTGTTTCGTCACTCAAGGGGTTTTGGACACTGCAGGGAAGACTGGCCAAACACATATTTCCATCCTGTTGGCGTGCGTACATATGTGTCGCTGAACCAAACCGTCTTCTCGAAAGGCTTTCCGTCGTCTGTTCCTTTCTCCGACAACTCGGCGGTAATCACGGCGGTATCTCCCCAAACGCGAACTGTCTGATCCGTATCGTCCTGACGCTCGTAGTGCACGCGCCCACTGCGGGCTTCCGCGAGCAAGTCGGCTTTCGTATAAGTCTTTCCGGAGCCGGTGACGATGGCAAAATCAGCGGCCAGAATACGGTCCATCGTAGCGGCATCATTCTCTTTGACGGCAGCCTGATACTGCGTATCGAGAGCAGCTACCGTGGCCTCGTCGATCGTCCGCGGACTGGCTGCCGATGCCGCCACTGGGCGAAACATCAGATCAAACCATGGCTTCCACGTCTTGCCGCCATCGGCCGAAGTCACCGCGGTCTCGCGAACACCGCCGTCTTCAGCGTTCCACGTGCCACGAACAAATTTGTCTCCGCTCACCGTATGCTCCACGCCGCTGAGAACCATTCCTCCGCCTTGCATCTTGCCTTCGATTACCAACAGCGTTCCGTGATTGGTCACCCAACTCTGGCGCCACATCCCCCGGGCAGCGTCGTAGATGCTGAAGCTTTCGCCGCGTAATCCGTCCGTGCTCTCATAATCCTCAAGCAACACGCAGCCGTCGAGAGTGCGGTCCACGCGGTTGTGCGCGACTTTGACAGCAGGATTCTCCACATCAAATGCGTCCCAATCCCCGATCCAGAAATCAAACTGCCGGTACTCAGGCGCGAGACAGAAGGCGGGTTTGGCGGACTCTGCTGTTGCAGGTACCAAACCCGTCGCCAGGACTCGTCCCGAGGCGAAGAAGAGGAAAATAGCAACAACTCCGAGCTTAACCTTTGGACCGATCAGCAAGTTCATGCGACCCTCTCTAGACGATTAAGATTGAGATACCTTCTAGATCTTCACCAGTACCGCCTTCTAGTACCTGTCGCTCACAGGCCCGATTTCCTCCGTTCCACCGACTGGAACGGAGCGGTTACGGTAAGGACTGAAGCCAATCGGATATCGAGTGAACACTCCAGACACTCCACCCAATGTCGAAGACGCGCTGGTGTATGGATGCCCTTCAAGATAAATCCGTAGATCGAATCAGATTGGACGTTTGCGGACGTCTCTCCAGTCGCGCCAAGCATTACGCTTATCTCTGCACGCTGCGTTATCTACCAATCTACGGTTTATTGCCGGGCGTTCCGTCGACAAGCTGCGGCGCCTGTCTCCCGCCCAAAATGCCATCCAATGCCAGTCGCTGCGCAAGCTGCTTGCGGAGATCTCTGGGAATAGGGACTCTCGGCACTCTGGTTGCCCTGGCTTGGGCGGTCAGGCACGCAGTGCGGTGCCGACTATGGCGAAATAGATGGCAACGAACTAGGCGTTCGCGGACTTTGATCCCCAAGACTGGACGTTTTGCGGACCTTGTTCCAAGAATCCGCAACGAGCGCAGGGAACGCGGCCGAACAATTCCAGAATGTTTGACTGAGGAAACTAGTTATGGACACGGGCGCGTGCGATGCGGAGTTTAATGCGTTTTATCGGCTTCCTCGTTTACCCGTGTCTGGTCCGTAATCCAGTTCACTTCCCAAGTCTTGCCTCCGTCACCCGAGAAGGATTGCTCAAAGTGAGGCATACTCGTGGTGGTGTTCGTCCAAACAAATCGAATAAAGATGCTTTTTCCATTCAGCATGTCCTGGGCGTAAAACTGTCCTCTTCCATTCTTAAACTCGCCGATCTGGGGCACATCCACCTTGCCATCTCTGCTATTAGCCCAATAGAGGCTCCACTGATGAGTGTCAGGATTGTATAGACGCAAGGTCAAACCTTCGATGTGGCCGGTTGGGCCATCGGCCTCGAACTGGTCCAGATTAGCGCGGCCATCCCAAATCTTAAAGCAGACACCAGTGCCCTTAAATTCGATCCAGGTAGTCGAACCTGTTAAGGGGTGCTGGAGGCGCTTGAGGTGATATTTCCAGGCGCCAAGATAGAAGTCAAAGTCGTGTTGTCCATCTCGTTCCGCGGTGGTTGCTTTCGCTGCTGCCGAATCCGCCTGGGCAACCGTCGGCGCCGAGTGTGCATTGTCAGATTCAGCGTTCACCCGTGTCTGATTCGTGATCCAGTTCACCTCCCAGGTCTTGCCACCATCATCCGAGAACGACTGTTCAAAGTGGGGCGAATTCGTGGTCATGTTCGACCAAACCCATCGAATAAGGATGACTCTGCCATTCAATGTGTCCTGGCAGAAAAACTCGCCACGTCCATCCTTGAATTCGCCGACTTGCGGTGGGCCAGCGATGGCGCCACCCTTGCTGGTGGCCCAGTAGAGGGACCACTGGTGAGTTTTGGGATTGTATAAACGCAGGGCCAGACTCTCCATGTGGCCCGTTGAGCCATCAACTTCGAACTCCTCCAGCTCAGCGCGGCCATCCCAAACTTTTCGGGCGACAACGGTACCATCAAATTCGACCCAGGTATTGGAGCCAGCTAAGGGATGCTGGCGGCGTTTGAGGTGAATTTTCCAGCTGCCAACGAGGGGGTCAAAATCGTGCTGTCCATCCCGTTCCGCGAGCGCTGTTTGAGATACTGTTGAAGCTGCGTCTGAATTCTGTTGCGCGAGTCCCCGAATGGATTGCAAGGCTACAACCAAGAAGCACACCCCTAGATAAGCGCGAATATATTTGAGATTCATTACTGTCTCCTTGTAGTAATGCGTCTGGGCGATTTTGCTTCGGGTTGCGGACGGCAGGCCACGTCCTTAGACTTGGCTGGAGTCCGCCGGTGAGCAAAGGCACCCACGGTTAAGTCGTCACGGCAACCTGCGTCGGCTTATTGCCATTTACGGTGAATGCATCCTAGTCTTTTTCGACCCTGAACCTGGACGTTAGCGGACCTTTCTTCCATTATCGCCGCCGAGTTTGGATCGTGATCCGAAAACGTCCAGTATGTCTGCGGAGTCGACCACAATAAGATTCGTGAAGATTATGAATCTGGATTGGGAGGCCGTTCACGCGACAGACTATCGCGCGATGCCCGATTTGATGGCAAGTTTCTGGTCGACGTGCTCAGTGCCAAGATTTACTGTCGTCCCTAGTTGCCCGGCGGGCACCTGTCACGAGAGCAACGTGCCCTACTCTCCAAGCGCCGCGTCGGCAGCAGAGGCGGGTCTTCGTCCTTGTCTCCGATGCCCGGCCAGCAGATCGACTGGAACTCCAGCATTGGCTCGCGGGTGAATTGGATAACTTCCGGGTTGCCGACAACTCTCGCAGAGGGAACGAGCAGGATTGCCGTGCAAGTCACTCAAGACTTAGCCGCAGCCAGCCAGTAGTTGACTTGTCGGCAGTACCGTGCGGAAAAATAGCATTCGATTGCGTCTGGTTGTTCGCGCTCACGGCTGTGAGCTCAAAACGCAGACGCCAAGCGCTGGAGGCAAAACGTGAATACCGAATCTGATATTCGCGGATTGGAGCGGGCAGAAAAGTGCGTTTTTCGAAGGAATCGACGTGAGAAATGTTGGCAGTCCAATCGCGATTGTTCCACCAACTCCAATCAGAGAACGTATTGCTGCGAAGTTGGCGTTCGCCAAGTTTCGCCGAAGCGTGCAGATCGTAGACCTCTCCCTCTCGCGGTGACAGGTAAAGGTCAACGATGCCGGAAGGTGAGTTCGTGTACTGTACGGCGACATAAACAAAATCAGCCGATCGTTGAAAATACAGTTTGGCAGTGTCGGGAACGTCGACAGAGACGGCGTTCTGCCACTCTCCCTGCGAAAAAACACCGTCTATCATAACCGCGGAAGAGGTCTGCGGCACTCGAACGTGAAGGTCGGTAGGCGTCGTACCCTGCAACACAACAAGAAGGATAGACAGAGACGACAGCGCGCGCATCCTATTCGCCATAAGGTGGAGTTGCAGGCACAATCGTAAGCACCTTTTTGGTTTCGAGCAAACCCTGCAACGTGGTGGCCACGGACAAGACGTAAAGACCCGTCGCTAGAAAACTCGAAGAAATCTGATACCGCGTGCTGCAATGCAGGCATTCGACTCAAGCGGCGAAAACGAGGCGTCATGTCGCATTGATCCAAGACTGCGCGCTAGTAGTTTTAGGCGCACAATCGGTCTCCTCATGTCACCTCGTTCTCGCTGTCATGTGACCGAAGAACTGAATCTACCCTTTCTTGCCCACTCGAATTCCACTCGCTTTTGCCGCTCAACCCTCGATCAAGCTCGATTCTCTCTTAGGTTGCTCGGTTGGGTAACGCAACTGGTGTTCTCATTTGCGGATGCGAGATCAGTTCGGTATCGCCACAAAGGCTGGGTATGTGTTGGTCTTCGAGTCGTATGCCCCGCCGACAATGATTCCCTCATTGTTGATGTCGTTGGCATAGAGCAAAGTCAACGACTGATTTCCGATCATCAGAGCGTTAAGGTCGGTCATGATGCCATCCTGGTAGATGAAAGCGTGACTGGCGCCATTCGGGCCGTTATACGCCTGGCCAACAATCACGCCAGCGTTATTGATCGCATCCCCAATGCTGTTCAGGAATTGGGGCAAGCTTCCGAGATTGATCATAGTGCCCGTAGTGGGGCTCCAATAAAATGCCATTGGACTCGGTCCCGCATTCTGGTCGCCTGATGTGTTGCCGAAGCCCACAACTTCACCTTTACTGTTCATGCCGGAAGGCGTATTCCAAGCCAGCCCACCCAAATTGCCCATATCAATGGGAGTGCTCGTTGCACTCTCCCAAAACACCGCGTGGATGGCACTTGCTCCTCCCACGGCGTTTGAGCATATGCCGGAAATCCCCGCGATCTGTCCGTTGTCATTTTGTGCATTGGCCGTACCATCCGAATCCCCCGGATACACCTGCAATGCGCTGATGTGTTGCGTGTGTATGTCATACACGAACGGCAGGAACTGCAATACTTGGGGACTATTACAAGTCGGATCCTCGTACGTTGTTTCCGCCCATCCAATGACTTGACCATGATTATTGATCCCGGTCGCAAAGCCGTTGTCGCCTCCCAAGGTCGGCAACTCCGTTAGGTCGTCCCATGGTTCCCAGAGAAAGCCACGGCAGGTATGGCCGCTGGACCCGTCAGAAGGAATGAAATCCGCGGCAACACAACTGAAAACTTCACCGCGCGGCTGGACTTCGGAGGTGTCAGAAATGCCCACGATGAACCCCTGATTGTTCTTTACGCTCTCCCAGGCGACGTCGCTGTTCGCCCCTCCGGGAAGTGGCCCCAGTTTCAGCATCCTGCCCTCGATCCAGACCGCGCCCTGAACATTCACGTTTCCGGAAGTGTAGACGTACCCCATCGGCCAACCTAGATCATTGATCCCATTCGCTGCAGCAGTTGTTCCTCCCAGCCTGTCGGGCAGCGTAAACACCCTATAAGTTTTGACGTGTTGACCCGCCGGCTTTTTCTGTGCAACGAGGACGTTCGGAAGCACAAAGACGACGATGAGAGTTAACCCGATTGTGTACTTTCTCCATAACTTCATAAACTCCTCCTAGTCCATTGTTTGGAAACCGAAAACCCGGAACCGCGATTCATCTCTCACCATCACCTGCCTTGAAAAATTCCTGCGCGTCAGGCACTCGGCGTTGACCACTTTATATCGGGGTGTAGGACAAACTCGGACGTTTGCGGACTTGCCTCCCTCCAGATACGACATTTTCGGACTCTGTTCCTTGGGTAGCTTGGTCCGAGAACGTCCAGTCTGTTGGCCGGAATCAACTATCATCAGTCGCGGAGCCTATGAACACTGCCCTGACTTGCGAAGGGAACAATGAATGTTTTTTCATTGCTTCCCTCCAGCCCGATGATAGTGCGTTTAACTATGCTGGGTTGATCGGGGGTACCGAGGGGACGACTGCTCAGGCAGGCGGTGGAGCTGGAGGCGGAAGCCTCGCTATGCCGCTGGGAACGCTTACCTGTGAGGTGTCACGGATGACCCGAGTTTTTGAAATAACAGCGGGTACGCTTTCCAAGACGGTTCCGGGCTATCCCTACGATTCCACCTTCGTTTTGAAACTGGATACTGCTGGGGCCCCCTTCTGCGTCAATCCGTCCGCCGCAAGGACCTATCTGCCCGGCGTGCTAATGAAGGCCAAACTGGTGCTGGCTGGAAAATCAAAGACCGAGATCGCACAGGCGGTCACATCGGCACCGGATGAGAAGGAACTGCCAGCGCTGGAATCCGGCGCAATGTGCCACATGATGTCGAAGCAGCAGTACTTAAACGACCACGATAAAAGCTGGCATCCACATCTCATGTGGCTTGTTCCGGGCGGCGCGGCTAAGAGCTGGGGAGCGAATATGTCAGGTTGGCAGATTCCCGCGGCGGATGACCCTGAAGACCGGATGACTATTTTCCTCGTCTGGATGGGCCACTGGTCGGACGGTACGCCAGCTCCGCAGGGATATGCACGGGATCCTGGCTCCGCATGCTATGCGCTGACCTGTTATTCGACCATTGACGGATGGTTGCAGGCTCCCGCAACCAAAATCTCTTTTCTCTCAGCATTTCCCGCAAACCCTGCAACCATCCGAATTTGTAGATCGAAGATTTCAATTGCTCAAAGACCGGATCGTCGCAACTACTGTGCGAATGTGTTCCTATTTGCACAGAGAGCCTTTCTCCCGGTGGCTAACATCAGTGGTTAGGGCATCCGCTCTGGATCAGAAGTAGGCCAAAAAATGAACCTGTGAATGCCGAGACGTGCACACAAGTGACAAGCGTGACTGAAGCACGCTATCGAGCAGATCGCCGGACTGAAGAACTTCCTGCCGTAACTCTACGAGCGAGAAGCCGGGGGAACCAATCCGCGCCAAGCGGAATCTCAAAAAAGAAAAGGGGAAGACTGAAATGACTTCCGTAGCTGAAGGGAAAACGAATCGAAGTCCCGTGCAAGAGGGGAACCCTTTGTCACCGCCCACCGTCAGCGGTTGCGCTGGGAATCCTCTCCAATCCGCGCCTCCGGCGACTAATAACTGAACATATGATTCTGCTGCTGATCGTCTTCCCGCATGCCTTCTCATACCATTCCAGGCTGTGGATTAGGAGTAGGTTTTCGGTAGCCTGCTAAAAGCTTTACACTGCGAAGGATGTCTGCTGTGCGAAATACACGTGCCATATCCCGTTTTTCCAGACGTAGTAGTCGGCAAAATAAGACCTGTGTGGCTTGCCATCGATCAGCTTCTCTGAGGAGATTCCGTAAGCGACTGCCACGTCGCCGTGAATATGTATGGTAATCGTGGGCATATTGGGAGCCGTCACCGCCTTACCTTTATTCTTTTCCGCAAGCCCCAGCTCCTCACTGAGATGATTGATGCTTCCGTTGCTCATGATTTCGGTGAAGTCCGGCGTCAGAAGGCATGCCTCAAACTCGGCGTCCCCGCTTAGGTAGGCAAGCGTCCAGGCACTTTCCAGTCTCTGAATGGTGGCGGCATCTCGCCCCTGATGAGCAAGCGCGGGACGATCGCAGTCGGCTCTGGCATCAGCCGCGAAAACGATAAGGCAGATACAGAAAAGAAGCTGCATAGTACGGAACGTCATGAGACCGCCTTTCGGGGACCGAGGGTTGTCTCGGTGCAGTGATTTATTGCCGCAGTTGTCGGAAGGCAGCAGCAAACGGCACTAAATAGACGCAACGAAATCCAAAGTGGTATCAACAGGCTGCTGAAAACCCACTTACTTCCAGAGCGAACCCCACTGACTGGAAGAAGCCGCGTTGATCTTTGGCGCTTACTGCACGACTGAAAGTCTTGCCCTTCCAGCGCCTGTGTTTGGAAGGGAGTTTTTCAGCAGCCTGCTAGATCTATTCGAGGCTCTGCTGGCAATCGTTTCCGTAGGTAAACGAATGCAAGGCAAAGTTGAGGGCCTGGGGCTGGAGCGCCAGCAGGTGCGATCCGAAGGCGGCATTTTTCACGACATAGTACATGCGCGGGCTGCTGACCTCGAGATAGGAACCCTGCGAGTCGAAATGGACATCGGCGCCGGCTTCGCTCCGGTCGAGAGGATTGCCATCCTGCCGAAGGTCGACTCGCACCGGCTTCTTCGGGTTCTCCACACTGAGGACTGCATAAACGGAGCGGGCGTGATAGCGCAGCTGAGCTTCGCCGCTCCTGTCCTCGGAGGTTACGCCGTCCTGCCGCGTGATCCATCGGCCTGAGAACATGACCTTGCCGTCGGCGGGCGCTCCGTCGGGGTGAAAATCGGTGACTTCTCCATCTCTGTTGTAGGCCTTCTGATTGGCGATGGCGCCACGTCCGAGCCAGTCTCCTACATAGGTTTCGTCGGTGGGGATTCCGCAGGAAGGCGCGAACGTTTCTTCCGCAGGATCAAGCGGAATCTGATTCACATCGGGATGGGCCATTGCGAGCAGCTCGCGAACCTTCTCCTCCATGGGCTGATTGTGGCCTTCGCCCTCGACGTGAAGGACGATGTCTCCGTTCTGGTCGATGAGATAGCGATTGGGCCAAACGTTCGAGTGGTAAGCGCGCCAGATTGAGCCTTGGAGGTCAGCCACGACGGGCCAGGGCAACTGAAAGCGCTTAGCCGCGTCGCGAACATTGTCAGCGTTGAATCCCATCGGGAATTCACCGTAATGCACGCCGACGATGTCAAAGCCGTAGGCATGATATTTTCCGTACCAGCGTTTCAGGACGGTGAAATCGCGAATGCAGTTGATGCAGGTGTACTCCCAGAAATCGATCAGGAGAACGTGTCCGCGGTAGCCCTTGATGGAATGCGGGACCTTGTTGCCTGCGGCGCCGGTGTCAATCCACTGAGCATCGAAAGTGAAATTCGGAGCCCTTTCGGGCTTCTGTTCTTTGGCGAACGCGGACGCCGCCAGGAAAAGTGAAACGATCACGATGGGAAGAAGCGCCATGATGCTTTGCTTGATGAAGCCAACGCACTCCATGATCTCGGCTTGCTCCTGGAGGAATCGCCGCAGTTCTTTGGGCACACGTTTGAAGATCAGTTGAACATCCGCGGCGCTGCGATTCGAAAGACTTCTGTCTTCATCACGGCTATCAGACGCGATGTCCATGTCTCCCTCCGAAACGAAATTCATCTCCTTTCAGTCCCATTTCTGGCATGCACTGAGATGATGCAGGTTATGTCACTAGGATCTCCTAAAGTGACCCCCGTATCCGACAAAGCTAAGCCATGCCGCCAAAGCTTTTCTAACCAGTCGAGCCACCGCCTTTCTGTCGGTAGCAATGCTGTTCTTCATGGTCCCGGCCACTGTCCATATTCGCGAATAGATTCGCGCTTCGATAAAAAGGGAGCCGGGATTCCGGCTCCCCTTAACGCTAACGTAAGCCCTGACTAGAAGGTGAACTGAGCTCCGAAGCGCATGGTGCGCCCGTACTGGTACAAGAAATTCCTGCCATACCACGAACTCGGGGTTACCGCCGCAGCTGTACCGTAGGTTCCAACTCCCCCATTGATCCACTGCTGCGGCGAATACCCGGTTTCGAGTGCGTTGTAAATATTCGCACCCCCGCCAAAGTTGATTCCATTCGGCTGCAATGGGGTATTGTCATAATAAATGGAGTTAAACCCGCCATAATACGCTGTGACGGCCCTTTGGTTGAGCAGGTTGGGTATGGTCGCAGTAAACGAAAGAACCTGGTGTTCATTGTTCTTGTTGACTTTAACTTCATGGCCAAGGTTGAAATCAGTCTGGTAATACCACGGCGTACGGCGGAAATACGGGTTGCCGAGTGTGAGGTTCCCTGTCGTGCCCGTTATATTAGACCATTCACCGCGCCCAAAGATATACGTGGACTCCAAAGGCGCGCCGTAGGACGCATCCCCCAGGTCAACGTACGAAGTGACCGGTGACCCCTGATAGGCATACGAAAAGATACCGAAAGTTGTGGCCTGCTTATTGCCCCTCCAAGGCAGGCGATAATACGCATCGCCCTTGAAGGTGTTCGGGCGATCGGTCGGCAATGGCCCATTGTTAAGCTTGCCATTCGCGCCGAAGTAGAAGAACGGTTCGTCAAACGAACGGGTGGTGTCAGGTGAGTTACGTCCCGTCGTGCCGCCATCGATCTGGTCGGTGGTGGTCAGACCGGTGTAATTGCCCCACAGGCTGCTGTAGGTGTAGCTAAACATTCCGGCCCAACCCTTGCTCGTACTCTTGGTCAGCCGGAGTTCTACACCGTCATAGTTACGCACCGCTTTGGGGTTGTCTGGGCACGCCGGGCAGGTACCAAACGTGCCGCTGGCGTTGAATGAGTAGTTCGGGATGCCAAAAGCCGACCCGAGGGATTGCAGGTAGTTCGCGTAGCCATCAATAGTCTTGTTCATGCCCTCGCCGGGATTGACGACGGTGTAGATTTCAAACAGGTTCGGATCTGCCAAAGATGCGTCCTCAATGATGTGATCGAGACGACGTCGATCATAGCGGGCTTCAAACGCCAAACTCTTGGAGATCTGATAGTCCCATCCGGCCACGTACTCGTGCTGGCGATAGGGCTTCACGCCCGGGGCGATTGGCTCCCAAGGCCGCAAGTTCACGTTTTCTACAATCGTAGTGCCAGTACCGGCATCGGTGAAAGCCGTGGGCGGCGCCGCGCTCGCGAAGTTGGCTTGCGTACTGGGCAAACCATTCGGGCAGGCGCGTCCGTTCACGAAGACTGAGTTTATATCGGAGACGCTGAACCCGGCAGCTGTCCCATCCGGACCGAGCGGGTAGGTGCACTGCTCGAATGCCTGTGCGCCCCACGAGGTTTGGGCCAGCAGTAGCTTCA
>Ga0182018_10001957_pt1 | contig 21895 bp, 15 predicted proteins | sample 812P2MmetaG_FD_120490 | JGI IMG/M metagenome (GOLD analysis project Ga0182018, IMG submission 120490) | Permafrost microbial communities from Stordalen Mire, Sweden - 812P2M metaG | ecosystem: Environmental > Terrestrial > Soil > Wetlands > Permafrost | place: Sweden: Stordalen | collected...
AAAGGGTACCGGACTGGAGCACGCGGATTCGCTGTTCCGCAACTGGCACGCCGAATTCGACGCGCAATACCGTCGCGGCCGGCATTTTCATATGACGTTGCATCCTTACGCCTCCGGCTTCGGCCACCGCGTGCGGCTGTTGGAGACATTTCTGCGATATGTCAGCAGCGCTCCGGGCGTCTGGAACGCGACGGCGTCGGCGGTAATCGAACACTGGCGTGAGATTGATCCCGTGCCGCGGCTGGAAGAGAGTATTTGGCGGGACTACCCGGGGAGTCTGAGTTGAGCATCCTGCCTTTCCACCTGGAAATCCGTTGTCCAGGTGCAATGTCTCCAGTGTGCCTGGCGTTGCCGTGACCTATATGGCGGCGACCGGCTTCATGGGATCGGACGCGGTGACGTTCGAGGAAATCAACGTCGACGGAGCCCGCCGTTCATTCCGGATCACGCTGACGGTCCAATAAAGTCGCGCCGGCGCGTCACGCCATCGGCGGCGCGGACCCTTTCATCTGCGTCCGGTGCATGATCCGGCGCGTATTGGCATCGAATGGGTCACGCCGGTGCATGGTGCAACGATTATCCCACAGTACCAGATCGCCGACCCGCCATTGATGCGTCCAGACGAACCTCGCCTGGGTTGCATGCGCCCAGATTTCATCGAGCAGCGCATCGGATTCCGCGAGGCCAAAACCCTCGAGCCACGCCATCCTGCGCCGCCCGAGATACAGCATCCGCCGCCCGCTTTCCGGATGCGTGCAAACCAGCGGATGCAAGGTGCCGGGTGCCTCGCGCGGATCGTCCGTTGGCGTCACACCCTGCCGGACATAACCGCCACTGTTATAGGTCCCGTCGTGCTTGACCCGCAGCCCCATCGCCTGACGCCGTAACGATTCCGGCAGTGCCTCGAACGCGGCGTACATGTCGACGAACGACGTATCCCCACCGGCGGGTGGAATTTCCAGCGCGTAGAGCATGCTCGCCTTGGGCGGAGCGGTCAGGTAGGACATATCCGTGTGCCACACCGCCTCGCCATAACCGAGACTGCCGATCGCGACACCGTTTTCGATGACATTTGAAACGACATAAATTTCCGGCATGCCGTTGGCGATGCTTTGGCCGTTCTCCTGAATCGGCGCGTGGTCCAGGTCGCCGAAGCGCCGGGAAAACGCGATCAGGTCATGATCGCTCAGGTTCTGGCCGCGGAACAGCAGAACCTGGTGGTCGATCCAGGCCCGATGGATGGCGGCGAACGCCGCGTCGTCGATCGTGCGCAGATCGGCGCCGAGGATTTCGGCGCCGAGACCAGGCGCGGCGGGCGCCGCGTGCACCGGCCGCACCGCGATGGACTCCCCGGTCATCTGGGCCGTTTGGCTGTTCATGGACGATCTCCCTTGATCGGACCAACGCAAGCTACTCTATCGCGGTGCGTCGCGCGACCTGGCCGCCGAAGCCGGTCAGCCAAAAGCGGTTCAGCATCCTGTCCCGGGTGCATTGGTGACCAGTATCAGTGGCACCGGACGTGGCAGATCGTCGCTCAGAGGGTTCTGTGTCGCCAACCGGATCCGGGTACCAGGCACCGCGTATATGCAGCGGTAAATCCCGGTGCGCAACAGCGGCAGCACATTGGGTCTCCAGTCGAATGCTCCGGGGAAATAAATTATTGTCCCCGGTTGCCTTCCGGCCGGCCAAAGATAAAGCAGGTCGGGCCGGTCGGCGTGATCGATCAGCAAACCGAACACCGCCTGGTCGAGCGCGACCGACCCAAACAGCGGACGGTTCGCCAGGAAGTAGTCGACGAATTTCTGATACGCCTCGCGATCGCGCAATGTCTCGTTATAAGTGAAGGGTGACTCGCCGAGGTAGTTCGTGACCAGCGGATAGATCACCAACCGGTTCGACTGCCACCCGGCCAGCGAAACGAGCAACAGCAGCGCGTACGGCCAGCGCCGGCCTGCTCGTCCGTCGTTGTCCCGCCAAACGCGCAATGCCACCAACGGCCACGCGAGGCTGAGCCAGAACGGGAAGCCATAGTAGTAACCCAGAGTGCCCGGCGTCGGATGCACCGAAACGATGCTCAACAGCAACCACGGCAACGCCGCGAGGTAGCCAAGCGGCAGCAGCGGATTGCGGGTGATGGCGCCCCATACAAGAGAAATCAGTAGCGGCAGCAACACATATGTCCGCTCGAGCAGATAGAATCGTAGCCGGTGCAAAATGAATGGCACCGTGACATGATGCAAAGGCGGGTTACCGAGATAGGACCGTGTCAGAATATCCGAGGCCGGGAAATAAAAGTGTTTCGCGAGGAAGGTCAGCACGCTGTAGCTCAGCGCGAGGATCGCGAAGCTCAGCAGAAATCTGATGTCGGAAGATAGACCGCGGCGGCGGATCACCAGCACGCCAGCCCACATGATCAACAGAGCGGACACGTGCAGGCCGGCGTCCTCGCGCACCGCCAGACACGCCACGAGCCAGCAGGCAGCCGCGACGTAAGCGCGCCGTGCCATCGCGATGACGAACCACAAGGCGAGGGCGGGGATCGCCAGTTCCGGATGCGGCAGGTCCAGCGCGATGATGGCGACCGCGCTGAACGCCGCCGCCAACGCCACCACGATCGCCACGATCACGCGTGCCGGGGTCAGGCGCGGTTCGGTCAACAACCACGCGCGATAGACGCCGGCCGCATACAGTGCGTGGATGGCCGCGATGCAGGCGGCGTAATAGTCGAATTTCGCCAATGGCACGAGGTAGCTGACAGCGTTCGTGAGCCAAAGGATCGGTGCCACGTGCTCGGAGAAGTACAGTCCCGGGAACGCCGCCGGTCCGTGCAGCCGCCAGTCGTTATGCCACGTAACCGTGGCCAGCCAGCCGGGGTCCTGCATATCGCCGGTGGTATAAAATATGTTGAGTACCGCGATGCGAACCAGAACGAAGGTAGTCAGCGCCACGATGAACAGACCGAGCCAGCGACAGGATTTCTCTCGCCATGTCGAGGCGGCGATGCTGACCGGAATGTCGATGGACATGACGATGACCTGAATTATGCCGGGTTGCGAATCGGTTCGACCAAATCCTGATTCGGAACATCTTGTCGATCAGGCTCGCGCCGCGCCAGACTACAGCGTCAACTTCCGCCAGTTGGCGATCTCACCAATGACCCCGCGGCGGAACGCCAGCACGCAAATCATGAAAATCGCACCCTGAATAACCGTCACCCACGCGCCCGCCTGGGCCAGGTAATTCTCCATCGAGGTCACGATCAGCGCGCCCATCGCCGGACCGAATACCGTGCCAAGACCGCCAAGCAATGTGGTCAGCACGACCTCGCCCGAGGTCGAGTAATGCACGTCGGTCAATGTCGCGATGCCGAATACCAGCGCTTTGGTTCCGCCGGCCAGCCCGCTCAGCCCGCAGGACAACACGAAGGCGATCAGCTTGTAATCGTCGGTGCGATAGCCCAATGAGGTCGCGCGCGGCTCATTCTCGCGGATGCCTTTCAGCACCTGACCGAACGGCGAGTGAATGATCCGGTGAATCAGCAGGAACCCGCCGAGAAACACGGCCGCGACGACCCAGTACATGGTCATGTCGTTGGACAGATCGATGAAGCCGAACAAATAACCTCGGGGCACCTGCTGGATGCCGTCCTCACCGCCGGTGAACGGTGCTTCCAGGCAAAAGAAGTAGACCATCTGCGCCAGCGCCAGGGTGATCATGGCGAAATAGATGCCGGAGCGGCGGATCGCCAGGTAGCCAAGAACGAGGCCCAGAGCGGCTCCGGTCAGTCCACCAAGCGCGATCGCGAAGGACGCGTCGAGATGCCAGAACTTCATCGTCCACGCGGTGACGTAACTGCCCATGCCGAAGAACGCCGCATGGCCGAACGACAACAGGCCGACGTAGCCCAACATCAAGTTGAACGCGCAGGCGAACAGCGCCGCGCACAACACGCGCATCAGGAATACCGGATACAACACGAACGGGCCGACCGCGATCAACACGAGCATGACCAGGAACGCGTAGGACTGCGACCGCGTGAAACCGAGCATTCAGGCGGCCTTTCCGAACAGGCCGCGCGGCCTCGCCAACAGGATGATGATCATCACCAGGAACACGACGGTGGCGGAAGCCTGCGGGTAGAAGACTTTTGTCAGGCCCTCGACCACGCCCAGGCCGAATCCGGTGACGATGGAGCCGAGGATGGAGCCCATGCCGCCGATCACCACGACCGCGAAAACGGTGTTGATGAAGTTGCTGCCCATGTTGGGGTTCACCGAGTAGATCGGTGCCGCCAGCACGCCGGCGAACGCGGCGAGCGCGACGCCGGCGCCGTAGGTCAACGTGATCACGCGCGGCACATTGACGCCGAAGGCCTGCACCAGCGGCGCATTTTCAGTCGCCGCGCGTAACGTGGCGCCAAGCGAGGTCTTCTCGATGATGGCCCAGGTGCTGAGGCAGACGACGAGGGCGGCGAGGACGACCCAACCGCGGTAATTGGGCATGTACATGAAGCCCAGATTGGTGGCGCCTTGCAGAACGTCGGGGATTCGGTACGGCAGGCCGGAACTGCCGTAAGCATTGCGGAACAGGCCCTCGATCACCAGGGACAGGCCGAAAGTCAACAGCAGCCCGTAAAGGTGATCCAGCTTATACAGACGGCTGATGATGGTTCGTTCCAGAAACACACCGAAGATGCCGACGATGAGCGGGGCCAGGATCAGTGCGGGGAAATAGCCGATGCCAAACTGATCCAGCAGGATCCAGGCGACGAACGCGCCCATCATGAACAGCGCGCCATGCGCGAAGTTGATGATGTTGAGCATGCCGAAGATGACCGCCAGGCCGAGCGACAGCATCGCGTAGAACGCGCCATTGATCAGTCCAAGGAGCAACTGGCCGAACAGAAGCGGTGCCGGGATGCCGAAGATCATCATCATGGCTGGAAGTTCGGCGGCGCCGCTCCCACCACCACATCGTCATGGCCCGGCTTGTCAGGGTCACCCCGGGCCGCACTGTCCTGGATCAGGTGGCCCGGACAAGCCGGGCCATGACGACGAAGCGGCATCTTAGCTCTTTACCAACGGGCAGGCACCCTTTTCGATCGGCCGGAATGCCTGATCGGCGGGCGTCGTTGCCAGCGGCTTGTAATAATCCCATGGCCCCTTGCTCTCGGATGGTTTCTTCACCTCCCACAAATACGCGGGATGCAGTTTGCGTCCATCCGCCCGGATCGATCCGGGACCGAAGCAATCATCGTCGGTCGGGATTTTCTTCATTTCCGCGACCGTGGCCGCGCCGTCGAGCTTGATCTTGTCCACGCCCATCGCACTGGCCGTTTTCAGGTAATGCAGCGTCGAAGAATAGACCCCGGCGTGAACCATGGTTGGCCGCGAGCCGCCCATTTTCGGCGAATACCGGTTGGCGAACGCTCGTGCGCGGTCGTTCATATCCCAATAATAACTGTCAGTCAGCGCGATCCCTTGCGCGATATCCAGACCGAGAGAATGGACATCGGTCAGGAACAGCAACAGTCCGGCGAGCCGCATTTTGATGCCGAACTCTTTCGCCTGCTTGATCGAATTGATCGTATCGGTCCCGGCGTTGGCGAGGCCCAGTACTTTCGCCCCGCTCGCCTGCGCCTGGATCAGATAAGACGAGAAATCCGTCGTGCCGGGAAACGGATAGGTCACGCCGCCAAGCGATTTGCCGCCGGCGCCGGTGACAAAGTCGGTTGTGTCACGCTGCAACGCCTTGCCGAAGGCGTAATCGGCGGTGATGAAGAACCAACTGTCGCCACCGGTCTTCACCATCGCGCCGCCGGTCGATTTCGCCAGCATGTACGTATCGTAAACCCAATGGATCGTATTGGCGTTGCAGGCCGACCCGGTCAGGTCCGACGTCGCCGCGCCCGAGTTGATGTAAACCTTGTTTTTCTCTTTCGCGACCCCGGCGACGGCCAGCGCCACGCCGGAATTCGCCACCTCGACGATCAGATCGACACCGTCGCGATCGAACCATTCCCGGGCCACGGTGGCGCCAACGTCGGGCTTGTTCAGATGATCGGCCGACAGCACCTCGACCTTCATGCCTTTGCCGGAAACGCCGTATTCCTCCAGCGCCAGGTTCAACGCCGCGACGGCACCGGGACCGGCGAGGTCCTTATACGGACCCGACATGTCGGTCAGGCAGCCAATTTTCAACGTCGGCGTCGTCTGGGCCTTCGCGCCGGTGAACAGAGCGGGGGCGGCGGCGGTCGCCAGTAAAGTCCGGCGGGTCAGGCTCATGGCGGCGTTTCCTTACGATGTTTATACGCCCAGATATTCATGCAACTTGTCCATGTTGGCATCGAGCTGGGAGTTCTGGAACATGTCGACGATTCTGCCATGCTCCATCACGTAGTGACGGTCGGCGACGGTGGCGGCGAAGCGGAAATTCTGTTCCACCAGCAGCACGGTGAAGCCGCGGCTTTTGATTTCGCGGATGGTGCGGCCGATCTGTTGCACGATGACCGGCGCCAGACCCTCGGTCGGTTCGTCCAACAGCAGCATTCGCGCCCCGGTGCGCAGGATCCGGGCGATCGCCAGCATCTGTTGCTCGCCGCCCGATAGCCGAGTGCCATGCGCGGTCTTCGCGCGTTCCTTCAGGTTGGGGAACAACGTATAGATCTCGTCGACCGACAAACCGCCCGGCGCCACGATCGGCGGCAACAGCAAATTCTCCGTCGCCGACAGCGATCCGAAAATCCCCCGCTCCTCCGGGCAATACGCGATCCCGCCGCGGGCGATGATGTGGGGCATCATCTGGATCGTCTCGACCCCCTTGAAGATCACGCTGCCCTCGCGCCGTCCCACCAGGCCCATGATCGACTTCATTGTCGTGGTCTTGCCGGCACCGTTACGGCCGAGCAAGGTCACCACCTCGCCTTCCTGAACATTGAAGTCCACGCCGTGCAGGATATGACTTTCGCCGTACCAGGAATGCAGACGGCTGATCTCAAGCATGAACATACTCGGTGCCGAGATAAGCGGCGATGACCTCGGGGTTTTTCGATACCTCGGCGTAATCGCCTTCAGCCAGCACGCGGCCCCGGGTCAGCACGGTGATCGTGTCGCAGAGACCTTCCACGACGGACAGGTTGTGCTCGACCATCAGGATTGTGCGACCGGTGCGGATACGGCGGATCAGTTCGACGATGCGGTCCACGTCGCCGTGCGCCATGCCGGCGGTCGGCTCATCCAGCAGCATCATCTCCGGTTCCAGCGCCAGCGTCGTCGCGATTTCCAGCGCGCGCTTCAGGCCGTACGGCAGGTTGACCACGACCGTATCCGCCATCCCCGCCAGACCGACATCATCCAGCAACGACCGGGCGCGATCGTCGAATTCGCGCAGCACCGCCTCCGATCGCCAGAAGTCGAAGCTGGCACCTCGCGCGCGTTGCAAGGCGAGGCGGACGTTTTCCAACGCGGTCAGATGCGGGAACACGGCTGAAATCTGGAAGCTGCGCACCAGACCGAGCCTGGCCACCATCGCCGGTTTCATTCCGGTGATGTCGTGGCCCTTAAACCAGATGGTGCCACTGGTCGGTCGCAGAAACGATGTCAGCAGATTGAAGCACGTTGTCTTGCCGGCGCCATTCGGCCCGATCAGCGCGTGAATCTGCCCGGTCGTCACGCGGAGATCGACCCCGTCCACGGCAAGAAAGCCGCTGAATTCGCGCGTCAGCCCCTTGGTCTCCAGGATGGTGTCACTCACCCCTGAGAGTCTCCCCGTTGCGATTGCTCAGTGTATCGGCGGCGTGTCGCACAACGGAAACCAAGGCGCAAGCGCAACTCTGGGCCAGGCGCGAGCGGAAGGCGGCCACTGGTGCGCCGCACCCTTGTTCTCGTGTTATGAGGTGATGGAGGGGGAGATTCGCTTGGGACAGTCGCGACGCGCCATGATGCGGGCGGGCCTGGGGTTCGCGACGTTCGTGTTGTCCGGTTGCGGTCACGGGCGGGATCAGGTGGCGGCTGACCTCGACATTCCCGCCGCGTATCGCACCAGCGCGGCGACCGCGGCAGCGGCGTGGCCGGTGGAGGACTGGTGGACCGGCTTCGGCTCGCCGGAACTGAACGCTCTGATCGAGCAGGCCCGGGCACATAATTTCGACATCCTGGCCGCCATCGCGCGGGTTCGCCAGGCGGACGCGCAGGTGCGGATCGCCGGAGCGGGGTTGTTACCAACGTTGAACGGCACGTCCTCCGCGGGCTGGGAACATTTGGGGATCAACACCAGCAGCGCGACGTTTCGTGGCCCAGGAAGCAACGCGAGCGCTGATTTTCGCGATTACTCGGTTGGTCTCAGTGCGGCGTACCAGATCGATTTCTGGGGGCATAATCTGTCGCACCGCGAATCCCTGGTCGCGGCGGCGGAGTTCAGCCGCTTCGACCAGCGTACCGTGGCGCTGACCGTGGTGACCAATGTCGCCAACACCTGGTTCACCGCGCTGGCGCTGGCCGACCGGTTGGCGGTGGCCAAACGCAACGTCGCGGATGGCGAGCAAACGCTCGCGGTGATCCGAGGCCGGTTGCAGGCCGGCACCGCCAGCGCGCTCGACGTGGCGAACCAGGCGACCCTGGTCTCCGGCGAGCAGGCGAACATTCCGAACTTCCAAAGCCAGCTTGAGCAGGCGCTGATCAGCCTCGGCATTCTCATGGGCCAGCCTCCGGAGCGGATCACCGCCCGTCCCGGGACGCTGACGGCATTGAAGCTACCAGTGGTCTCGCCCGGCCTGCCGTCGGCGCTGTTGGAGCGGCGGCCGGACGTCGCCTCGGCCGAGGCGCAGTTGATCGCATCTGGATTTGACGTGACGACCGCGCGAACCGCGTTCTATCCGCAGGTGAACCTGACCGGGTCGGCGGGTTTTCAGGCTCCGGCGCTGAACGCTCTGATCGGTCCGGGCGGGTTCATCGCCTCCCTGGCAGCCGGACTGACGGCGCCGATCTTCGACGGTGGCACGTTGCGCGGCCAGTTGGAGCAGGCGAGGGGACGTCAGGCCGAGCTGTTGGCCGATTACCGCAAGGCGGTCGTGCAGGCGTTCACCGATGTCGATACCGCGCTAACGGCCTGGCGTTACGGCTCCGAGCAGGAGAAGCTGCAAAAAGTGGCGGTCGAGACAGCCCGCCAGGCGGCGACGATCGCGCGCGAGCAGATGCTGGCGGGCACGGCGGATGTCACCGCCGTGCTGACGGCGGAGGCGGCTCTGTTCACCGCCGCGGATACCCTGGTCCAGGTGCGGTTGGCGCGCGTGCAGGCGCTGTTGAACCTGTATAAGGCGTTGGGTGGCGGCTGGAAGAAGTCAGACGCGGAGAAATTCCCGGGATTATCGCCCGGTATGTTAGAAGGTGGGATCGCGTTGCCTTTTGGGGGTCGATAGAGAGCACGTATGGACGCCTTAACCCGGGAGCCAGTGGTCGCGCCGTCGCCCAACCGCACCCGCCGGTGGCTGTTGGCGTTGCTGTGCGTTCTGGTGACCGCCGGCATCGGTGCGGGGATCTGGCTCTGGCCGGTCGCGCCAGTGGAGGACAAGGCCGCGCGCCTGCGTGAGGCGAACCAGATCATCCCGGTTGTAGCCACCCCGGCCATAACGCGCGACATGCCCGTATGGCTCGATGGACTGGGCACCGTGCAGGCGTTTCAGACGGTGACGGTCAAGAGCATGGTCGATGGGCCGCTGGTCTCCGTCGCCTTCAAGGAAGGTCAGGACGTCCATGCCGGCGACGTGCTGGCGCGCATCGACCCGCGGGTCTACCAGGCGGCGCTCGACAACGCGGTGGCGAAGAAAGCGCTGGATGAGGCGACGCTGGCCAACGCGAGGCTCGACCTCGCGCGCTATCAGAAGCTGGTGGTGACCAACTACGCGACGCAGCAGCAGGCGGACACCGCGAAAGCGACGGTAGCCCAGACCGAGGCGCTGGTCCGGCAGGATCAGGCGATGATCGACACAGCGCAGACGCAGTTGAGTTACACGACGATCACCTCGCCGCTGGACGGCAAGGCCGGCATCAGGCTGGTGGATCAGGGCAATATCGTTCACGCGACCGACACGACCGGGCTGCTGGTCATCACGCAATTGCAACCGATTTCGGTGCTGTTCAGCCTGCCGCAGCAGGATCTTCCGCGGGTGGCGGCGGCTCAGGCGGCGGGCGGAAAGGACGCCTCGCCAGAGGTGGTGGCTTACGCGCAGGGAACCGATCCCGCGCGCGGTAAACCACTCGATCGCGGCACGTTGACAGTGCTCGACAACCAGATCGATGGCACGACCGGCACGATCAAATTGAAGGCGACGTTTCCGAACAAAGGAGGCACCCTGTGGCCGGGCGGCTTTGTCGGTGTGCGGCTGCGGGTCGACACGGTGCACGACGCGACTGTTGTTCCGCAAGCCGCGGTGCAGCGCGGTCCGCGCGGCAGCTTTGTTTATGTCGTCGATCAGGACAACACCGCCCATCGCAAGACCGTTACGATCGGGTACGAGGACGAGACCGGTTCCGTCATCACCGGTGGCATCGTTCCGGGCGAGAACGTGGTCGTTGATGGTGCATCGCGCCTGACCGAATCCGCGAAAGTGTCGCTGGTGCGGCCGGACGCGGAACGACCGGCGGCGGAGCCCAACCGGCCAGCCGCGCAGGGGACACGTCCCTCGGGTCAGGGTGGCTGAGCGGCCGATGCGATGAGCATCTCCGCCCCGTTCATCGCGCGGCCGATCGCCACCTGGCTGCTCGCGCTGGCGATCCTGCTGTCCGGTGGTCTGGGCTATCACTGGCTGCCGGTTTCGGCGCTGCCGGAGGTCGATTTTCCGACCATCCAGGTGGTGACCCAGTTACCGGGCGCCGGACCGGAAACGGTCGAGACGCTGATCACCGCCTCGCTGGAACGGCAGTTCGGACAAATCCCCGGACTCGCCACCATGACCTCGCAAAGCGCCGAGGGCACCAGCCAGATCACCCTGCAGTTTCAGTTGGGCCGGTCGATGGACTCGGCGGCGCAGGACGTGCAGGCGGCGATCAATGCCGCGGCCGGAACGTTGCCGCTTTCGCTGCCGTATCCGCCGACGTACTCGAAGGTGAACCCGGCGGACGCGCCGATCCTGACTCTGGCGCTGACCTCGGACACGCGGCCGGTGGACGTGATGTCGGACGCGGCGGACACCATGTTGCAGCCGAAACTATCCGAGATCACCGGCGTTGGCCGCGTCACCGTGCAGGGCCAGATGCGGCCGGCGGTGCGGGTGCGGGTCGATCCGGCGCGGCTCGCGGCGTACGGATTGTCGATGGAGGACGTGCGCCTCGCGATCGCCGCCGCCAACGTCAACGGCGCCAAGGGTGGATTCGATGGCCCCCGTCTGGCGTTTTCACTGGGCGCCAACGACCAACTTGGCGACGCGGCCGCCTATAAAGACCTGGTAATCGCCTGGCGGAACAGCGCTTCGCCGGGATCGTCGACGGGGTCGCTGAGTTCTGGCGTACCGGCGGTGGTGCCGGCGGTTTCGGCGAACCAGTCTTCGCCGCCAACGGGATCGATGGGTGCCCCGGTGCGGCTGTCGGCGATTGGCACCGTGGTGGCGGGCGTCGAGAATGCCCGTGTCGCCGCGACTTATGACGGCCGACCGGCGGTCGTTCTGGATATTCAACGTCAGCCCGGCGCCAACATCGTTCAGACAGTCGCGGACGTGAAGCAACAATTGCCCAGACTGCGCCGTGCGATGCCGAGTGGGATTCGGCTGACGATTGTCAGTGACCGGACCGAGACGATCCGTGCCTCGGTCGCCGATGTGCAATTCACGTTGATCCTGTCGGTGATCCTGGTCGTTGGCGTGATCTTCGTTTTCCTGCGCTCGTTGCGGGCGACGATTATCCCGGCGATCGCGTTGCCGCTGTCGCTGATCGGCACGTTCGGGGTGATGGACCTGCTGGGATACAGCTTCGACAACCTGTCGCTGATGGCGCTGACGGTGGCGACCGGGTTCGTTGTCGATGATGCGATCGTGATGATCGAGAACGTGGTGCGGTACATCGAACTCGGCATGAAGCCGTTGGAGGCGGCGTTTCGTGGTGCGGCGCAGATCGGCTTCACCATCGTGTCGCTGACGGTGTCGCTGACCGCCGTGTTCATTCCGCTGCTGTTCATGACCGGCGTGGTGGGACGGTTGTTCAACGAGTTCGCGGTAACCTTGTCAGTGTCGGTGATCGTCTCCGCCGTGGTGTCGCTGACGCTGACGCCGATGATGTGCGGCCGGTTGCTGCGGGCGGCGGCGGATGAACACCCGGGCCGGTTCGCCCGTTGGACCGAGAGCGGCTTCCAGAGGCTGTTGGCCGGATACCGGCATTCGCTGGACTGGTCGTTCCGGCATCAGCGTTTCGTCCTGCTGGTCGGCGCGGCGACATTGGTTGGTACGGCGTGGCTCTACATCATCGTGCCCAAGGGGTTCCTGCCGCGGCAGGATACCGGTGTTCTGGTCGCGGTGACCGAGGCGGCACAAAGCATATCCATTCCGAAGCTTGACGCCTTGCAAACCGAAATGGCGCGGATCGTGCGCCAGGATCCGGCGGTCACCGGTGTCGTGTCGTTTGTCGGCGCCGGCACGATCAACGCCACGCCCAACACCGGACGCCTGACGATCGCGTTGAAATCGCCGGATCAGCGCGACAAGGCCGACGTCGTGATCGCCCGATTGCAACGAGCGATTTCCGGCATCCCGGGAATCGTCGCGTACATCCAACCGGTACAGGACATCCAGATCGGCTCGCGCCTGAGTCGCACACAGTATCAGTACACGCTGATGGACACCGACGCGGATGTGCTCGCGCTGTGGGCACCGAAGCTGCGCGCGGAACTGGCTGGACTGCCGGAGATGCGCGATGTCGCCTCGGATCAGCAGGATGAGGGCTACCGCACCAATATTATCGTCGACCGCGATGCCGCCATGCGGCTTGGCGTGCCGATGCAGGCGGTGGAGGACACGCTGTATGACTCGTTCGGCCAGCGTCAGGTGTCGACGATTTTCGGACAGGCCAACCAATACCGCGTGATTCTGGAGGCGGATCCCGCCTGGCAACAAAATCCTGATTTTCTGAAGTTGCTGCGTGTTCCGGCCACCAACGGCATCACCGATACGCAGGTCCCGTTGTCCGCGATCGCGCGAATCGAGAAATCCGTCGCCCCATTGGTCGTCACGCATCAGGAACAGTTTCCCGCCGTCACGCTCAGCTTCAATCTGGCGCCGGGTTATTCGCTTGGGGACGCTGTCGATGCCGTTGCTCAGGCGGGGCGCGACATCGGCATGCCCGAAACGATCACCGGCAACTGGTCCGGAGATGCCGCCGAGTTCCGCCGTTCACTGGACTCTGAGCCGTGGCTGATCCTGGCGGCGGTGGTGGTGATCTACATCGTACTGGGTGTGCTGTACGAAAGCTGGATCCATCCGTTGACGATCCTTTCAACATTGCCCTCGGCCGGGATTGGCGCGCTGGCGGCGCTGATGATCTGCGGCATCGATTTGTCGCTGGTGGCGCTGGTCGGCATCGTGCTGCTGATGGGAATCGTGAAGAAAAACGCGATCATGATGGTGGATTTTGCCCGAGATGCGCAACGGCATCAGGGCGCCTCGCCCGAGAAAGCGATCCGAGATGCCTGTTTGTTGCGCTTCCGGCCGATTATGATGACGACGATGGCGGCGTTGCTCGGCGCACTGCCTCTGGCGTTGGAACACGGCGCCGGTTCTGAACTGCGTTACCCGCTTGGCGTAACCATCATTGGCGGTCTGCTGCTGTCGCAGTTTCTGACTTTATACACCACGCCCGCCATCTACCTCGCGTTCGAGCATCTCCGCGTGGCCTGGTTTGGTGCGCCGTCTCGGGAAGCGGAGGCCTGATGGGGTTCTCCGCGATATTCATTGCCAGGCCAGTCGCCACGATGCTGCTCGCGATCGGGTTGTTTCTGTCCGGCGCGATCGCTTACCGGTTCCTTCCCGTGGCGGCGCTGCCCTCGGTCGACATCCCCACCATCGTCGTGTTCGCCAGCCGGCCAGGCGCCGATCCCGAAATCATCGCCAACTCCGTCGCCGCCCCGCTGGAACGGCGTCTGGGAGAAATCGGCGGCGTGACCGAAATCACGTCGATTTCCTCGATCGGCTTCACCACGATCATCATCCAGTTCGACCTGGGCCGCGACATTCACTCGGCGGGCAGCGACGTCATGGCGGCGATCAATGCCGCGACAGCCGACCTGCCGGCGGATTTACCGATCCGGCCGTATTACCGAAAATTCAATCCGGCCGAGGCACCGGTCATCACGTTCGCGCTTTCATCGGCGACTTTGACCCCGGCGAAGATTTACGATGCCGCCGACACGATTCTGGTGCAGCGCCTGTCGCGCGCCGAGGGCGTGGCGCAGGTCACCATTAATGGCGCCGACAAACCCGCGATCAGGGTGCGGCTCGATCCCGTGCGGCTCGCCGCCGCCGGATTGGCCGGGCAGGACGTGTACAACGCCATTCGCGGCACCAATGTTCTGGCACCAGCCGGTGCGTTCCAGACGCCGGAAACCGCCGAGACGATCGGCCTGAACGGACAGATCTCGCAGGCCGAGGAACTCGCGCCATTGATCGTCCGCTCCAGCGCCACCGGCACCGTGCGCCTGTCCGACGTCGCCAGGGTCGTTAACGCCAGCGCGGATTCCCGTGTCGCCGCCTGGAACGGCACCGAATCCGCCGTGCTGCTGACGGTGTTCAAAGAGGCGGGTGCCAACGTCATCGATACCGCCGACGGGATCAAAGCATTGCTGCCGCAACTGATGACGTGGCTGCCGCCAGACATCCACGTCACCATCATCTCCGACCGCACGACCACGATCCGGGCCAGCGTGCGCGACGTGCGGACGACGTTGCTGATCAGCATCGTGCTCGTGCTGCTGGTGGTGCTGATCTTCATGCGCCGGATCGTGGCGACCGTCGCCGCGGCGGTCACCGTGCCGTTGTCGATTTGCGGCACGTTGGTCGGGATGTGGTTCCTCGGCTACTCGATCGACAACTTCTCCTTGATGGCGCTGACGATCTCGGTCGGCTTCGTGGTCGATGACGCGATCGTGATGATCGAGAACATCGTACGCCTGATGGAACGCGGCGAGCCGCCGTTGCGCGCGGCGCTGCTTGGCTCCCGGCAAATCGGCTTTACCGTGATGTCCATCACGCTGTCGCTGGTCGCCGTGTTCGTCCCGTTGATCTTCATGGGCGGCATTCTGGGCCGGCTGTTTCACGAATTCGCCATGACCCTGACGATGGCGATCCTGATATCGGCGGTCGTTTCGTTGTCGCTGACGCCGATGGTCTGCGGACGCTTCCTGCGCACCGCGGAAGTGACCGGTCCGCATGGAAGGACGTGGCGGCTGATCGACTCCGTGATCAACGGCACCACGCGATTTTACGCGCGCACTCTAAGCTGGACATTGCGGCACCAGTGGTTGCCGTTGATGGTCACCGTGCTGACCATCGTGCTGACCGTGAAACTTTACATGATCGTGCCGAAGGGCTTCATGCCGGAACAGGATACCGGCATTCTGGTCGGCTCGACGGTGGCCGATCCGGGGATCTCGTTCAAGGCCATGACCGATCGGCAGCGGGCCGCCGTGGCGGTCATTCTCGCCGATCCGGCGGTGGAAAGCGTTGGTTCCTGGATCGGCGTGTCGGCGGGTTGGAACTCAATGAACCGCGGCTGGTTCACGGTCAGCCTGAAACCGCTGGCCGAGCGGAAAGCGTCGTCGGAACAGATCATCGAACGATTGCGCGCTCCGTTGGCGCGGGTGGGCGGCATTCAGACTTTCGTGTTCGCGGCACAGGATTTGCGCGGCGGCGGAAGGCAGGGCGGTTCGCAATATCAATATGCCATGATCGCGCCCGACGTGAACGAGCTGCGGTACTGGGCTTTGCAACTTGAAGACCGCATGAAGGAGATTCCGGGTCTCACCGACGTGACCTCAGACCAGGACCGCGCCGGGCCGCAGGTCAACGTCGTCATCGATCGCGACGCGGCGGCCAGGCTTGGTGTCAACACCGTGGCCATCGACAACGCGCTGAACAATGCCTATGCGCAACGGCAATTGTCGACGATTTACACGCAGCGCAATCAATACAAGGTGGTACTGGAAACCGATCCGGCCTTGCAGGCCGATCCGTCAATGCTGGACCAGATGTACGTCGGCTCGGCCACCGGCCAGCAGGTGCCGCTGTCGCAGGTCGCGCGGTTTGAGCGTGGCACATCGACGTTGGCGGTGCGGCACCAGGGCCAGTATCCGGCCGCGACCATCAGCTTCAACCTCAAACCGGGATTTGCCCTGGGCGACGCGCAACAGGCGGTGCAAAAGGCGACGGTCGAATTGCGCTTGCCCGACACCGTGCGGACCGAGTTCGCCGGCAACGCGCAATGGCTGCAGAAATCATTGGCCTCGCAGCCACTGTTGATCGGCGCCGGCCTGATCTCGATCTACATCGTTCTGGGCGTGTTGTATGAAAGTTGGCTGCACCCGCTGACCATCATGTCGACCCTGCCGTCGGCCGGCGTGGGCGCGCTGCTCGCGTTGCTGATCACCCGGACCGATCTGTCGATCATGGGAATCATCGGGATCATCCTGCTGATGGGGATCGTGAAAAAGAACGCGATCATGATGATCGATTTCGCGTTGGAGACGGAACGGCAGCAGGGACTGTCACCGCTGGAGGCGATTCAGGAAGCCTGTATCGTGCGGTTTCGTCCGATCATGATGACGACCCTGGCGGCGTTGTTCGGTGCCTGTCCGTTGGCGTTCGCGTTCGGCACCGGCGCCGAGTTGCGGCAACCCCTGGGTATTTCGATCATCGGCGGATTGCTGGTGTCGCAGGTGCTGACGCTCTACACGACGCCGGTGGTCTGGTTGGCGCTGGAGCGGCTGGTTGGTCATCGGAAGGCGATCATTGGCACCGCGCCACCGTCATCCCCCGGCCTGATCGGGGGATCTGTCACGGCACAGCACAGCGATTGATCCCCGGGGCGTACCCGCTTGCTTCTGTCCGGTGGATCGCCGGCCGGATACTCGAGTCGATACTGGTTGGCAGTTGCCTCTCGTCATGGCCGCCCGTGTGGCGGCCATCCACGTCTTTGCCGCGGCCAGTAAAGACGTGGATGGCTGGGCCGAGCCCAGCCATGACGGACGAAAAGCGCCAGTCGCCAACGCCACATTCAACCGGACCGCCGTGGGCCAGGCCCGGCCATGACGGGCAAAAAGCACCAGTCGTCAACACGATATTTAACTGGACAGCCGCGAATCAAGCCCGGGGATGACGGGGCAAATATTGTTTTATCAGAACGCCGCGACCCCGCCATCCAGCACCAACGCGGTCTGGATCAGTGCCAGATGAGAAAACGCCTGCGGAAAATTGCCGAGTTGCCGGTTCGCTTCATGATCGTATTCCTCGGATAACAATCCGACATCGTTACATAACGCCAGCAGCCGTTCGAACATCGCGACCGCCTCGTCCCGCCGTCCTTGCAGCGCCAGGTTCGACACATACCAGAAACTGCACGCCAGGAATGTGCCCTCACCGGGAGGCAGGCCATCGTCGGTCTCGTGCGTGTGGTACCGCCGGATCAGCCCGCCCGCCATCAGCTCTTTACCGATGGCATCGACGGTGCTCGCGATCCGAGGATCACTGGGCGGCAGGAACCCGATCAACGGCAGCAGCAGCAGGCTGGCGTCCAGAGTGTCGCCATCCAGCGCCTGAGTGAACGCGCCAATCGACGCATTGTACCCACGCTGGCAAACACAATCGAAAATCTCCCCGCGCGCTTTACGCCAGAGTTCCAACGGCGCGGGCAAGCCGTGCTTCTCAGCGGAGGTGATCGCGCAATCCATCGCCGCCCAGGCCATGGCTTTGGAAAAGGTGAAGTGCTGAGCATCGCCGCGAACTTCCCAGATGCCTCTGTCCGGTTCCCGCCAAATGGCGATCAGGTGTTCGATCAGCGCCCGCCGCAACGGCCAGTGCACATGCGGCGTTACGAACCCCAGTTCGATTTCGCGCCGAAACGCCAGTTCAATTTCACCGAAGACGTCGAATTGATGCTGCTCCATGGCTGCATTGCCAATTCGAACCGGTTGCGATGCCTCGTAACCGGCGAGCCAGTGGATCTCGCGCTCCGGGATCCAACGCTCACCGCTCAGGCCGTAAAGCGCCTGAATCTGCGCGGGAGCGCCCGCGACGGCCCGGCGAAGCCAGTTACCCCAGGCACGCGCCTCCTCACGGTGACCGGCGTCGGTCAGGGCCAGGATCGCGAAAGCTGAATCGCGCGGCCAGCAGAACCGGTAATCCCAGTTCCGTAGTCCGCCGATGTGCTCGGGCAGCGACGTCGTGGGCGCCGCCGCGATCCCTCCGGTGGGACGATAAGTCAGCGCTTTCAGCGTCAGCAGCGAGCGCCGCACCTGCGCGGCCCAGAGGCCGCGGTACGTGGTCCGATTGGACCATGCCCGCCAGTGCGCCTCGGTTTCCCTCAGCGCGGCATCAAGGTCCGGCGCATCCGGGGGCGGCAGATGGGACGCGGCGTGGCTCAGGCTGAACCGGACGCGCTCGCCTTCAATGACGGTGAAGTCGGCGACAGTTGTCAGGTCCTTGGCATGTAACTTCACGTCAGAGCGGACAATCACCTGGTCCGGCCCGGAAACCGCGCGGATCCCGTGCCCGGTGTGAAGCTGGGTCACCCATGGGACAGAGATACCGTAATCGAAGCGCAACACCAATTCGAGTTGGCAACGTACCGTTCCGCCACGTCCTTCGACGATGCGGATCACGTGCGATGGCTCGATGCTCATGAAGTCGATCAGCGCGATGGAGCCGCTCTCTGTCTCGAACACCGTCTCCAGTACCAGGCTGTCGCCCCGATACTGGCGGGTGACACGGGAAACAGTTTGGGCCGGAGCGATGCGCCACAACCCATTCTGCCGTGTGCCCAGAAGCGCGGCGAAACAGGCGGGGCTGTCGAAGCGCGGCAGGCACAACCAGTCGATCGTGCCATCGTCGCAAACCAGCGCGGCGGAGTGGCAGTCGCCAATCAGGGCGTGGGCTTCAATCCGGGCCAACCGCTTTCAGCTTCAGTTAGCCTGCCCCCTGATCGTTTGCCCATTATGGCCCGGGCAGGTGCAGGCGCCACCGGGAGGCGTGTCCTCCACCAGCGGGCAAACGTAGGCGCCCGCGCGGCAGGTTTGTGCACCGCCGGCGTCTGACGAACCGCCGCCCACCGATGGGGTATATCCGCCAGATGGCGAATAGCCGCCTGAAGGGGTGTAGCCCCCGGGTGGCGGCGCGTAACTTTGCGGCGGGGCATAGCTTAGCGGCGGGGCCAGGCTCTGCGGTTGGGATGGCGGCGGCGTATAGGAGAAGCTATTGCCCGGCGGGGCGTAGTACGCTGGCGGCGGCGGGTAGGCGTAGTAGGGCGGGTAGTAATAGGGCCCGGGAACGACCACGGGCGGCACGAAGAGCGGGAGGCCGAGGCCAATGAAAATGCGAGCCTGCGCCTGGCTCGCCATCCCGGCCATCACACCGCACAGTACCAGCGCCGCGAGTATGCCGCGAACCGCGGATGTCCGGCTCATTGTTGCCCAGCTTCGCGATGACCGCATGACGAACATGGTAACCTCCTGAGACACGGTCTTTATAACAGGAATGTGTCCCGATTGAGTCGAAAATCGCACGGACTGTTTCAGTCCCTTCCGGTGACCGTCAGTCAAGCGGCGCGCCGAGAGTCCGGCTCGCGAATTCAATGTAACGCAGGCAGGCCATTCGGTCGTTCGCCAGCAACGCGTCGATGGCCTGGGAAATCTGCTTCACGGCGGCGTTGTCACTGGGATGTTGTTCGGTCCCCGCATCGACGACGCGGTCAAGCAGACGGGTTTGCGCCATTTCCAATGCCGAACGGGCCTCTCCGTTCCGTCCGGCGGCAAGCGCGCCTCGCGCGGCGCGGAGGAAATCGGTGGGGGAGGCTTCGGGCGACAATGGTGGTTCCGGCAGCTTGTTGGACTCCAGCGGTACCAAAGCGGTTTTGGCTCCCGCCGTGATGTCCTTCGCCAATGGCGACGAAGTGCCCGGCTCCGCTTTGGCTCCCGTCTTGATGGCTGGCGACGAAGTGCCCGGTTCCGCGGCACGCGGCGGCGGCCTGGGTGGCGCCAGAGAAATGGGAGCGCCGGCGGCGGGCGACCCGGTGGCGGCCGATGTGCCCGGCGCGGGTGCGGGGACCGGCGGGCGCACCGGTTCCAGTCCGGGCGGTGGGAGTGGCACGGCGGTCACCGTACCGAGGTCTGACGCTGCCGGTGGTGTTGGGACGGATGGGGGCGCGGCAACGAGGCCAGGCGGCACCGGTGGTTGCCCGTTGCCTGGCGGCATGATGGGCGTTGGAGGGGGCGGCGCATCGGACATTCTGGGCGCCAGCAACGAGGGGGGCGAGCCGTTCTGGTCAGGGGGCACCGCGGACTGAGCCTCGGCGTACCCGACTGGAACCGCCCCGACTGGAACCGCCCCGACTGGAACCGCCCCGACTGGAACCGCCCCGACTGGAACCGCCACGAGCAGAGCGGCGAAACTGAACAATGGGCGCATCGGTCGCTTCCCAGAACATGTCCCGCCCGGCGTCTGGCGACGCAATCGGCGGACATCGGCATGGTTGAACATCGGATCCGCTCGCGGGCTGGTACGGGGACGAGTCCAACATCCGGGATGTGTCGATTCTTAGGCGATGCACCCGCGATCCACCAATCGCCCGCCGCGAAAATCCTCCTTGACGCGTGTTAGTCAATTATAATAACAATATTACTAACAAAACGATGCGCCAGAGGCCCCCATGTCCGAAACCCTCGCCCAGTACCGAACCGCCAACCAGGACATCGTGAACCTGGCCGCCGCGTCCCTCTCGGCCGCGCCCGATCTCACCGAGGCCGAGCGGACAGCCCGCTTCCAGACGGTCGTCCGCGGCACCACGGCCTTCGAGCCCGCCGATCCCACCCAGACCATGCTCGCCAGCCTCATCCTGGGCCATCACCTCGCCATCATGGACGGGTTCCGCGACATCGCGTGCCTGACGTTGACCCCGGCCGAGGCGGCAAAGGCACGGATGGTCACCGTGGCGCAGACCAAACTCGTGCTGCAGTTGGCGCGCGAGCTGCGGATCGAGCGCAAAGACGCCCTGGCCCGGGCGGCGGCTGACGGGACGGCGGCCGAGCGTGGCGAACCCGCTCCGGGAGCCGCCCCTAGGCTCGCGGGCGACGCCGGGTACGACGCCCCCCTGGCCAAATTCCTGTCAGCCTACACCGAGACCCTGGCGACGCTGGAGAACACGGACCCTCTGACCGGGGCCGCCGCCGCGAACGCGAGGCAGGCGCTAAGCCAGGTCCTGGCTCCCGCGCCAGGCGCCACGCCCGGGGAAGCAAATTCGGTCGAGGCAAATTCGCTCTCTGGGCCGGTTACCGGAAGCCGGGCACAGCGGCGCGCCATGATGAAACGCCGCGGGCTATTCAAAAGAACCGCCTGAATGTCCGTTCGGGAGTAAATTGTCCCAACATCAAGGCATCATATCCGAGCCAGAACGGTTCAACCGCACGGCCATATCCGCGTGCTCCGCGTGCATCGCCTTCTTATCCGCGTTAAAATTCTTACTTCGAGTCATACCAGCGCGCTTAAAGATTGACACATGATTCCGTCTCTTCCACGTCATGGCCCGGCTTGTCCGGGCCACCCATCGCGACACCGTGCGGATGCGGGTGGCCCGGACAAGCCGCATAGGCATCAGGATAGCGGGACGGCGGGAGGAGAATGTCGCGCTCTTTCTCGTCATGGCCCGGCTTGTCC
>Ga0182018_10001958_pt1 | contig 21888 bp, 16 predicted proteins | sample 812P2MmetaG_FD_120490 | JGI IMG/M metagenome (GOLD analysis project Ga0182018, IMG submission 120490) | Permafrost microbial communities from Stordalen Mire, Sweden - 812P2M metaG | ecosystem: Environmental > Terrestrial > Soil > Wetlands > Permafrost | place: Sweden: Stordalen | collected...
AAATGACTACTTACGTGTGACCTTGTCTCGACTGCAGCCAACTGGAACGACTGTATTTTATTTGAAACTGAACTAACCACGCGGGTTATTAGTAGCCCAGCTGTGTTATGAGCGCTCCTCTGATTTTTGATCGGTCAGCGGTCTGGGACTGAAAGGGCGGAGCTACGTGCTGCTGATAGCGCAAGGGGCAAAGGAAGCTCCGGTTATGCAACCAATGATGGAAGCGCATCCTTCTCTCGACGAATCATCCTGGTATGCTGTCTCTACGCGTTCGCGCCAAGAGAAGGTTGCAGCCGCGATGTTGGATGGACTTGGGATTAGGTATTTCCTGCCATTGATCGAGGAGGCGCGACGCTGGAGCGATCGACAGAAAGTGGTCTCTGTACCCCTTTTTCCAGGATATCTGTTCGTTCAAATCTTAAGAACAGCTGAGCTTCAACTCAGTGTTAGAAAAATTCCCGGAGTCGTTGGCTTCGTAGGCAATCATCGGGGCCCTCTACCGGTCCCGAAGCATGAAGTCGAAAGCATTCGGGCACTATTATCCCGCGGTACCCGATGCTCTCCCCATCCCTTCATCCAAGCTGGTGATCGCGTCCGCGTTGTCGGTGGAACCCTCGCGGGAATCGAGGGTACATTCGTCAGGCGCGGGGCGCAATCCATCCTGGTTCTTTCTGTGGAGATGATTCAGCGGTCGGTCTCAGTGCAAGTAACATCCTCCGAGGTGGAATCTTCTACGAGGGCTTGTGAGAGCGCGTAAAGAGATCCCGGCCTATTCGGTGCACCTGGACATGATACGCGGAGTTGCCGCGTTGACTGTGTTTCTCTCCCATATCCCGGAACTCTTCTTCCGGCCCGATTTTCATAAGATCCTTGCGCATGCCGCTGGAAGCGCTTCTCGGGTGACTGCGGCAAATCTGCATCTGCATCGTCCTTCGATAGGACATGAAGTTGTTGTTGTCTTCTTCGTCTTGAGCGGCTTCTTTGTGGGCGGGAGCGCTCTGCGGGGAATGGCCGAGGGGTTGTGGACGTGGAAGGATTACCTGCTGCGCCGGCTCACGCGCCTCTGGGTGGTGCTGATACCTGCGATCTGTATTACCTGGCTGCTCGACAGTCTTGGGATGCGTCTGTTTTCCGGAATCGCTTCTATTTACACTGGACCGCCCGGACAGTACGAGGTAGTGACACATCTGGCGGCCAACCTGACGCCTACCGTGCTTTTCGGAAATCTGCTCTTCCTGCAGGGAATTCTGGTGCCAACATTCGGCACAGATATGCCGCTCTGGAGTCTCTCCTACGAATTTTGGTATTACGTTGCATTTCCATTTCTAGCCATTGCACTCGCGGCGAAATTCCCTGCTCGCCACCGCTGGCTGTCATGCGGCGCACTGGCGGTTCTGCTTGTCTGCTGTGGCGCATCGATCTCCAGCTATTTCCTTATCTGGCTGATGGGGGTTGCGGTTTACCAGTTGCCGCTGAGGCTGCGCCCTTGGCAATTGCGATGGGTTATTCCCGCTACGTCTCTCTTGCTCCTGATGACCATTCTCGTGGCTGTTGGGAGGTCATGGCCCCTCTTTGCCAGCGACGTGACGATCGGCGCAATTTTCTCGACGCTGCTCTGGCTGTTACTGCACCGCCGCCAGCCCGCGCCCAAAACGTTCTATAGCACCATCGCCTCGGGCATTTCGAACATGTCTTACACGCTGTACGCCGTGCATCTTCCGATTCTCGTGTTCCTGAATGCCTACATGATGCGCTCCTGGAATCCATGGTCACTGACTCCGCGCTCGCTATGCGTCACGGCTGGAATCTTCATATTCACCTTCATGGTGGCCTATGGCATTTACCGCTGTTTTGAAGCCAACACAGATCGCGTCCGCCACTTTCTTACCCGTCTCTTACGACTCCCTCATAAACCGATCGTCGTGGCCGTCAGCTCCGAGCACGCCTAAAAAGGTCTGTCTTCAGTAGCGCGGGCAGGCGAGTTGAGGAAAGACCGGAGTGCAGGTGTCCCACAGAAGTACCGATAAAAAGTGGAACGGTCTCGTTACTGATCCCGCGAGCGCTGAGTACCTTAGTCCTATTCCGCTTTCTTGATCACGCTGTATACTGTAGTTCCCCCCAGAAACTTAATCGTAATCTGCCCGGCTGAGAGAAACACGATTCGCTCAAGAGTCTTACCGGCCGCTAATCGAGATGTGAAGGAGTAACGATGCTCGAGAACGAGATTCGTTTGACACCAAGTCAAGCCGGCGGTGGACACCCAGCAGGCCTCCGCAGCATAGTGGAAGCGCTCTTCCGGCAGCGCTGGAAGATGCTGATGGTCATGGGGTTTGTTTTCGGCCTGGCCCTCTTCTATACGTATGGAACTCCAAAGCGCTTTACTTCGGAGATGGTTCTTCTTGTCCAGAATGCTCGCCTTAACGAAACCGTTACCGCAGGCGACGGCGGATATACCCCTGCTTTAAACGATGTATCGGAAGAGCAGCTCAACTCCGAGGTTGCTGTGATGAACAGTGACGACATCCTTGACGAAGTGGTTGATCCCGGATGGAGCAAGCGCCCCGTTAGTTCCAGGTCGCGTGATGAACTGCTTGCTCACGAACGGGCGGTCAGCAGGATGCGATTGCATCTTGACGTCAGTACGATTCGAAGCTCGCACGCGTTCGCGGTCAAGATCGTGGCAACTTCCCCAGAAGTAGCAAGGGATACTCTCACCCAGCTGCTGCAGGCATTTCTGCGAAAGCAGAGGGATCTGGGCCGGCTGCCCGGCGCTTCCAAGGTCTTCACACAGCAGGCGGCGCAGTACGAGAAGAATTTGGAAGCCGCAAGACGTGACTTGGCGGAGTATCAGAACAAACATGGATTCGTAACGCTGGCTGGCCAGGAGACTTCCCTGGAGACGAAGCTGCACGACCTCCAGGGAGCCGCGCGGGACACGGCTGTGCAGATCAGCGAACTCGAACACCGCGCCGGCGCGGATAAGTCGCAGCTTGCTGCGACTCCTCAACGCCTGTCAACGTTGGATCGGTCCGCCCCCCTTACCGGGACCCTCGATCAACTCAACGTCCTGCTCGTGACCCTCAAGAACAAGCGCACCGAGCTTATGACCAGATTCACTCCTAACGATCCGCTGGTGAAAGACGTAGATCAGCAGATCGCGAATACCACGGCAGCGCTCAGTCAAGCGACGACGGCGAGGCCGCATGAGGTCTCGAGCGATGTCGATCCTCAATGGCAGGCGTCGCGGCGCGATCTCAGCACCAACCTGGTCACCCTTACTGGGATGCGCGCCCGGCACGCCAGCCTGACATCCCAGATTAATTCACTGCAGTCCGATCTGAACACGGTCGAGCTGCAATCGGGAGACTATGATGCCCTCCAGCAGCGGGTTGTCGACTTGGAGAACGGCTATAAGGCGTATGTTCAGAAGCGGGACAACTCCCTTGTGAGTGATCTGATGGATGAACAGAAGTGGCTAAACGTGGCCGTAGTTCAATATCCAACTCTCTCCCTGACTCCGTCACAACCTCGGCCAAAGATAGACCTCCCCCTTGGTGCGCTGATAGCTTTTCTTTTGGGGGGCTGCGCAGTCTTTTTCTTCGAGGCCATGCGCCAGCAGGTTTCGACGCCGGCAGAGCTCGAGCTTATCTCTCGTTATCCCGTGCTCGCTACCATCCCGTACGGTCAATTAGAGGGGGGGATGAAGGCGCTCAATGAAGGCACAATGGAACCGGCAGACCGCTCGCCAGAGGAAGCGGGCAGGATGCGTCTTGATCATGTCCTCGGTTCAAATCCAGCAGGGGAGCCCCAGACATGGCATTTCTAACATCTTCGGAAGATCTCGCGCTAACAACAACGGTGGCCACCAGCGCATATGACACTCTGGTGTACAACATCTTTCCGCCGCCTCGTTCAGGTACCAGCTCCAACTCCATTGCTGTGGCCTTCACTTCGGTGAACAGCGGAGAAGGAGTGACGCATGTTGTCGCGTCTCTGTTGCAGGCGATGCGTGGGTGCTCCCCGGCGAGCGCGCTTAACGTCGATATGGAATGGCTGAAGAACCAGCCCGCTAAACCAAGTCCAACGGCCCCTTCAGGTTTGCCAGGACGTTCGGCCTGGATGTCCGGGTGGGAGCATCGCAAGCAACTCGTCCAGCAGCTTCGGATGCGCTCTCAGTATGTGGTCATCGACTGCCCCGCGCTTAGTGCAAGTAGCGATTGCATTAGCCTTGCGCCCCTGGTGGATGGCATCGTGCTGGTTGTCGAGGCCGATCGAACCAGAAAGTCTCAGATTCGAAATGCAGAGTGCCGGATCGAGGCAGCGGGCGGTAAGATTCTCGGCCTGGTTCTCAACAAGCGACGGTACCCCGTACCTGATTCCATCTACAACCTACTTTGATCTGCTGTTAGAGAAAACTATGAAAACACTTCGCATCTTGATCGCCCTTGTCCTCGTATTGCTCACCGGATATGCACGCCCGGACGATAAACTCCATCAGCGCCCACGTTACATCCTCCACCCGGGCGATGTGCTTGAACTGAGTTACAGGCTGACTCCGGAGTTCAATCAAACGGTGACTCTGGAACCGGACGGGCACGCAAGCCTCAACATCGCTGGTGACGTATTACTGGGAGGTCTCGACCTTGAGCAAGCCAAGGCGGACATTATCCAGCGGGTCTCGACTCGACTCAACAATCCCGATTTGACCCTCGTACTCAAGGACTTCCAGAAGCCTTACGTAGTGGTCGGTGGCGAGGTCCAGACGCCTGGAAAGATCGAGATGCGTGAGGACATGACGGCGATGCAAGCCGTGCTTCTGGCCGGGGGGCCGAAGAGTAGCGCAGCCACTGGTAAGGTATTGCTCTTTCGCCATCTGAACAAGAACGACGGCGAGGTTCGCGTCCTTAACCTAAGCGACATGAAGAAAACGGGCGATCTGGAACGTGATGCCAGCCTTGAGCCCGGTGACATGCTGTTCGTGACCTCAAGCCGCATCGATAAGTTCGAGCGGTTCATGAAGGCGACAAATTTTGGTCTCTATTTGAATCCGCTTGGTTTTTAGATGTTGTACCGAAGGAAACACCGGATTCGTCTTTGTGTGGAACCTATTTATATCGGCCGTTAGTAGTAGGGGAGCAAGACGTGAAGGCAACCGTGCTTGAGCAAGCCTGATGCAACAAAACTACAGATCTTTGGCAATGGCGCCCGCGGTCAGCCACCCACCCGCGTTCGGCGTGTCATGGGCAAAGGCAGCCAACCACGACGCTTTCTTGCTGTATTTGTCCCTTCTGATTCTCTTATTTTCTACCGTCGATACTGGCCCGCTCGGCAACCTCGCAAAATTGTGCTGGCTTATCTCTTTTCTCTTTTTAGCCTTCAGCAATATCGGTGCGGCTTTTGTTGCCTACATCGCATCGCTGGCAATCTATTCGCCGCTGCATTTCCAGTCAATGACGTCCCTTCTGCAGCGTCCTGACAACTTGGCCGTGCTGATTCTCTTTCCAGCCATGGCCTTCCAGATTTTCTATCGGAAGCGGCAACTGCGCTCAGTCAACCCTTACATGGCAGCACTCTTCGTCTTTCTTCTGGCTCACGGACTTATCTTCGCGCCGGAAGCTCTTCCTGCTCTCACGCGCGACTGCCTGATTCCTTTCCTTGCTTGCATACTCGCGGCGTGGATAGGCTTTGGTGAGCGGGAGATCAAGGTGTTTCAGGACGGTCTGATCGCTCTGGGCTGTTACACCGGTTTTGTCTCCATTCTGGAGAGAACTCCGTTTTACGATCGTGTGTTGCCCCTTTGGATTGGCAATCCCAGTTTGCGACCCTTCGATCTCTACCAGAACCAGTGGCTGGAATACCCACGGTCCGGCGGAACGCTTATCCAGCCGGCCTTCAATGGCCTGCTGCTCGCAATGGTCCTGATGATACTCGTTCTTCGCTTGCGACGGGGCATAACTCCTTACTACATGATCGCTATTTCCCTTTGCTTAGCAGGCGCATTGTTCACCTATACACGCGGAGCATGGCTCTCCATCATGCTTGCCCTGTTGTGGTTTCCGGGATGGTGCCGAACGCGAAAGCAGGCAAATGTCCGGCGGATAGTCATGGTGAGTGTTGCTGCGGTCTTGCTTGCCGCGGCCGGAGGCGCCGTTAGCCAGCGGATAGAGGATGGCGGCACCATTCTCTATCGCCTCAACTTGTGGGGCGCTGCGGTCAGGTTGGTGACTATTCATCCCCTGCTGGGTGTCGGCTTCTTCAAATTCGGTTCAGCGATGACCAGCGTGCAACAGGGGTTCGGAATCAGCCGGCTTAACTTTCGAGAAGTGGAGGAGGGTGTGGCCTCCCACAATACAGCCCTCACGGTCTTAGTCGAATTCGGCATACCCGGGTTTGCCCTTTACGTACTCGCACTTTTCAAGATCGTGCAAAAGGCCCGAGAGAACTGTCGCAGGTTCATCGGGATCTCAGGCTCAGCCTGGGTCATCGCTTTCACGATCGCTTACCTGGTGAATGCTCAATTCATCTCCTGCTTCGAAGGAACTGTGAATACAATCTTTTTCGGCGTCCTTGGTATCCTCGCAGGGGCCCGCGAAACGATCGCATAGATTCGCAAAGCGTTGCCCTTAGAGGGCTCCAAGCACCGGGTATACCGCTATCGTCCCCTCTGCCAGGCTGCGCGTACCGCGGATTGAAGCGGCGCTGCTCTTCCGAGATAGCAGTCTTCACGAGTTTGTCCCTCATGGGCCGAACTGCTGACGGAAAGAGCAAGTACCCCAACCCGAACTCCCCGCATGATACGCATTAGAGCCGGTGACTTACGGTCGTGATTGATGACCGCGATGCTATCGCATCATCGGCCCTTCGGGCTGGCGACTCATCGAGTATCTTGTCCAGGCTCTTTACGGCCTTGACACGCCGGAGTGACTAGGTCCAGGAATGTAGCTGGCTTTTATAACCCAAAGTGAAGCAGTACTTGCAGTTATGTGTATGTTGCGATAGACAACCACAATCCCAGCCTGTGTGAAAGTCTACATCGACTGGGCGCTATAAAGAGGAGGCTAAGGTGAAACGAATTCTTGTTGCAGGTGCGGGCGGATTCATTGGTGGTCACTTGGTTCGCCAGCTCAAGCGGGACGGTTATTGGGTGCGCGGCGTCGATTTGAAATATCCGGAGTTTGACCGAACGGCCGCCGATGACTTCGTGGTTGGAGATCTACGCGATGTGTCGCTCACGGGGAGAGTTCTCCGGGGTATCGATGAGGTATATCAGCTTGCCGCAGATATGGGCGGGGCCGGATACATCTTTACGGGCGAGCACGATGCAGACGTCATGCACAACTCCGCGACCATCAACCTGAACATACTCCATGAAGGCATCAAGGCAGGCGTTCATAAATACTTTTACTCGTCCTCCGCCTGCATTTATCCGGAATATAACCAGAAGGACGCGCAAAAGCCTGTCTGTTCCGAAGAGTCCGCCTATCCCGCGGCGCCCGATAGCGAATACGGCTGGGAAAAGCTGTTCAGCGAGCGTTTGTATTTCGCATTCGCGCGAAACTATGGGATACAAGTTCGCGTCGCCCGTTTTCATAACATCTTTGGCCCTCAGGGAACGTGGTGTGGCGGACGCGAGAAGGCGCCGGCCGCTATCTGCCGAAAGGTTGCAGACGCACCCGATGGCGGTGAGATTGAGATTTGGGGCGACGGCAATCAAACGCGTTCATTTCTTTATATTGAGGAGTGCGTGGAAGGTGTACGCCGCCTCATGGAATCCGATTTTGTGGGTCCGGTCAACATCGGCTCAGAAGAAATGGTCACCATCAATCAGCTTGCACAGATGGCAATGACGATAGCCAACAAGCAACTGCAGATCAAACATATTCCGGGACCGCTTGGAGTCAGAGGGAGAAACTCCGATAACAGCCTGATTCGGGAAAAGCTGGGGTGGGCCCCCTCCGCTCCGCTGCTGGAAGGGTTGACGCACACATACGAGTGGGTCAGTCGGCAGGTGAGCGCTCTAAAGGACGTCCCGGAATGCGTGGCCGGGTAGCACTGAACAATCAATGAGCGATATTGAAAACGACGAACCCCCTCGTCGTTAGAGTTCCGCAGCATCCACCGTCGGCACTAGCGTATGACATCGCGGATTCAACCATTCCGTAGTGTCATGGAAAACCATGCTAGCCGATTTCGACAGACATCCAAGGGGAGTTTGATGCCTATCCTGAGCCAGACAAACAGCTCTTTCCATATGCGCTGCAATGTACTTGGCGTGCGCGTGAGCGCTATCGACATGAACGATGCCGTGCGTTTCTGCGACGATCACATTCAACAGGACCACCGGGGATATGTCTGTGTGACCGGCGTCCATGGAGTGATGGAGGCGCAGAACGATCAGAGGTTTCGGAGGATCCTCAACAATTCATTTCTCACCACGCCCGACGGAATGCCCACGGTGTGGGTTGGGCGATTGCAGGGACATGGTGGAATGGCCAGGGTGTATGGGCCCGACTTCATGTTGCGGATGTGCGAACTCTCCCTAAAGAGAGGCTACCGTCATTTTCTGTTCGGCGGAGATCCCGGAGTCGCCGAGTCGCTCGCAGAGAGTCTCGTGCAGCGTTTTCCGGGATTGCAGATCGCCGGCACTTATACTCCGCCCTATCGGCTCCTGAACTCAGCAGAAGAACAGGAACTCCTGGAGAAGGTACAAGCAACTGAACCCCACATTCTCTGGGTCGGATTGAGCACGCCGAAGCAGGAGCGGTTTATGGCGCAATATATCGACAAGCTGCCGGTGAATCTTCTTGTGGGGGTAGGTGCGGCATTCAACATCAATAGCGGAAGAATTGCCGATGCGCCCCAATGGATGAAAGACTCGGGTTTGCAGTGGCTGCATCGCCTGGTCCAGGAGCCAAGGCGACTGGTGAAACGCTACGCTGTCAATAACTCGCTGTTCCTTTGCCATATTGCACTTCAGTTGACGGGGATTCGCAGTTACGAACCGCGCATCTCTTCCTACGCGTCGAACCGCATCACTTCGGACGCGGAACAAAGCGAGAGTTACAAATGAGAAATCCAACGGTCTGTCTCCTGGTGGGAGATACTCACACCAGGCATTGCGGTGTAAAGGACTACGCGCAGAGATTGGCGAAAGCACTTGGAGAGTGCGACGTTGTTGCCGAGGTGATGGCGCCGCCCAGCTGGAACACGAAGGATTTCCTGGCTTTCTCGAAGATACTGCGGCAGCGGAAGTTCGATATTCTCCATTTGCAGTACCCCTCGATAGGACACCGCGCATCGCTCTGGCCGCACCTCATGGGACGAATGAACCTGGGCGGCAAGTTCGTTGCCACCTTGCATGAGTACACAGCGTTGTCTAAGTGGCATCGGACTTCAACCAAGTTGTTCCCCTGGGCAGCGGATCAGTTGCTCTTCACAACCGATACAGAGATGGAGCACTATGGTCGATCGCGGGTCGGCCAACAAGTCATTTTCATAGGAAGCAATGTTCCGGCATTTCCTGGAATAAGAGAAAGAAATGTCAATGTGCTTCATTTTGGCCAGATCCGGCCCGACAAGGGAATTGAGGATTTTCTTGCATTGGCCCTTAGGAGCCAGGAATGCGGCCTGCCGTTTACCTTCCAGGTTATAGGCACCGTGCCGGAGCGGCGAGCAGATCACTATAAGAAGCTGCGTGCGGAGACGACCGCTGAGGTTGAATGGACGATCGATCCATCGTTCAATGAGGTCGCGCGGATCATGGCGGGCTCTCTTGCGGCTTATCTGCCTTACCCCGATGGCGCCACTTACAGGCGGGGCAGCCTTCAGGCGGCTCTCACCAATGCTCTACCAGTGCTCACGCGGGTAGGACCGGATACGCCGGCGGAGTTGCTTCCTGTGATCCTGCCTACAGCCGGCGTGGAGCAGGCGCTTGCTCACCTGGAGCGTCTTCGCAAATTTCCCCGTGAGGCGAGGGATCTCGGCTTGTCCGCGAAAGTATTCGCGCAGAGATTCTCGTGGACACGCATTGCGCAGATGCACAAACAGATCTATAACGACGTTTTGCAATCAGGCTGCGGAGTCGGTCAACCGTTCGCCGCGGGCACCGCATCTGCGAGTCGCGGGCGGGATTAACCTCAACACTGGGGTGTATCCAGATCCTTTCCTGTTTTCGCGTGCAACTTCCGATTGCGACATCCGGCCGTGGGAGCTATTTTACGAAGCTGCCGACCAATTCTCATCCATAGCACTCAACAGAAGTTCTTTTCCTGGGGATACAGCGTGCCTTCGCAACAATTGTCCGAAGATACTACCGACGAAAGCCTGACCGGCAGATCTCGCCCTGGCGGTCGCTTCAAGAGCATTTGTTCTGGCTACATTGCGAGGATAAAGCATTGGACGGGAATCGACCGGGCCATCGCATTTACTGTCCTGGCACGATGCTGGTCGGCTTTGGCGGGCGTGGTCACGGTCTTATTGATCGCTCACTTCCTAACGCCGAGCGAACAAGGGTATTACTACACATTTTTCAGCCTGGTCGCACTCCAGGTGGTGTTCGAGCTGGGCTTCACTTTCGTCATCATACAGATGGCCGCCCATGAGCGCGCACCGTTATCACTGACTGCGGAGGGCTTGCTCATAGGCGGCGAGAGAGCTCATTCCCGTCTTGCGTCCGTGCTGCAAACCTCAGTTCGCTGGTACACGGTTGTGGCTATGCTGATGCTCGCAACAGTGCTACCCGCGGGCTTGCATTTCTTTGCGGCTCACGGGCAACCCGGGATGGCGGAAGGATGGAGAGCGCCATGGTTCGCGCTGGTTGTGGCTTCGGCCATCACTTTTCAACTCGATCCGGTTTGCGCGTTCCTTGAAGGCTGTGGGTATGTTTCGAATATCGCCCACATGCGCTTTCTACAGGCCCTGGTCGGGAGCGTGCTGGCGTGGACGGCAATGTTAACCCATCACGGCCTCTTTTCTCCCGCAATGCTGATCCTTGGAAATGCCGTGGTTCAGATCGGCTATCTGAGCCAACGCCCGTTGCGCCGTTTGCTCACCGGGCTTCTACGACGCGATGTTGCAGGAAACGTCGTGAGCTGGAGGCATGAAATATGGCCCTTCCAGTGGCGAATTGCAGTTACTTGGCTGTCCAGTTACTTTACGGTGCAATTGATTAATCCCGTTCTCTTCCTGTTTCGTGGGCCGGTCGCAGCGGGACGGATGGGTATGTCATTGAGCATCGCGAACTCGATTGGCACCGTGGGCCTGGCCTGGATGAGCACGAAAGCAGCACCGTTCGGGAGCCTGATCGCACGCGGAGAGACTTCAGCATTGGATAGCCTTTTCTCTAGAACGTTACTGCAATCGATCGCGCTTTTGTCAACCGCATGCGCGGGATTTTTTGTGTGCCTTTCGATTGGCGGACGATTCTTGCCCCACCTGGCAGCGCGCGTGCTTCCTAGTTGGGCATTTGCCTTGCTGCTGGTTACGACGCTGCTCAATCACGTGTTTTTCAGTGAAGCTCTCTACCTGAGAGCCCATAAGCGCGAACCGCTGCTTGTGCAAGCGGTGGTAGTCGCTGTCCTGATGGGGATAAGTACTTGTATATCCGCACGTTTCTGGGGAGCTAGCGGAATCACAGTGGGATATTTTCTATTCGCCGGCGTGCTCAGCGTGGCATGGGGAACACATACGTTCGTTGCCAAGAGACGAGAATGGTACAGAGAGCCCAAGCCACACGACGCGTTGTATCCGCCGGCGGTATCGCCGACACCTGAAAATCCTCCGGCCAACTAGCTCTCCTCTTCGCAAGAGGAGCAACTGCACCCAGCCTGACGTTATTCAACACGGACGCCCGAAAGCTCACCGCCTGAAAGGCGCTTAGACCCGGTGGCGTAAGCTAAAATGTGACACTGTGATGTTTCGCAGATGTCCTCGAACGGGAAAGGATGCTGATATGGATATTGGGTTAATAGGAGGCGGAGACGTCGTCGAGTCACTGCATTTGCCGGTGCTCGTTCGCACTTCAGGCCTGACCGTCAAATGGGTGTGCGACGCCTCAGCTCCCAGGGCCAAACGCGTTGCAAAAAACTGGGGAATAGATCGAGCATTCAGCAATCTTGATGAATGCAGCGATGTGGATGCGGTGCTGGTGGCGACTCCGGTTGGGACGCGGGAGTCGATTCTGAACAAGACGCTCGCGCGCGGCTGGCACGCATTGTGTGAGAAGCCTTTTGCGCCAAGCGCCAGTCTCCACAGAGCGATTCTCGCCACAGCGATGGAGAAAAAGGTCAAGCTGGCTGCCGGATACATGCGGCGGTACTACTGGGCCGTGGAAGAGGCCCGCCGCATGGTTCGCTCGCAAGCTCTCGGGCGATTGAGAAGCATCACGGCCAGCGAGTCAGCGCATCTGGAGCGGACCGGTGTCAGCCAATCGTCTTACCGGAACGATGCTCGCGCATCAGGAGGCGGAGTTATGTTGGAGACGGGCTGTCATCTTATCGATGAAGGACTGTTCGTCGCGGACGCTATCGGGGCACGCATCGAGACGAGCGCGCAGAGGGTTGTGAATGGTTACGAGGTGGAGACTTCCGCTTCCGGATTTGTAACCTGCGGATCCGGCGAGGACGCCACCTTTGAGGTTACCGTCAGCGGGATTCGGCCGATATTTCAAGGCATTCTCTTTCGCTTCGAACGAGGCAGAATCCGTCTGGACCTCGATCCCGGAAGGGGCCTGGAAATCTCATTCGGCCAACATCCCTCTGCTTCAGTCAAACTACCGCATCCCGAGCGCGCGCAACACCTGCAATATGTGTTACGGGCCTTTCGAAGCGAGTGGCTTCACTTTGTGGATGGCGTGCAGGGCGCCTGCCACTGGGATATGGCGAGGGAGACGGGACTTCTTACCAGCGAAATCATTACTCAATGTGCCGAATCGCAAAAGGGATCGGGGATCGAGGTGCAGGAATGTGCGCTTTAAAGGTGGGAATTGTGGGAGCCGCGGGGCAGGTCGGAATCGCCCTGCTGAGCGGGATCAATAAGGGAACGGGAATCTCAGCGGTTGGAATTTGCAGAAACAGTGTTTCCGCCGCTCGCGTAGCCGCTCAAGGGCTGGACGTGCGCACCGCCCAGACGGACGATCCAAAGCAACTGGCCGAGGTAACTCAAGACCTCGATGCGCTGGTCAACTGTGCGCTTCCGCAATATAGACCGTCAAAAACGTCCGCGTCGAACCGTCTACTTGCGAGGGCATTAACAGAAGTCTCTGCGGGCAAGCACCTGGTGCATCTGAGCTCAGTCGCCGTATATGGAGATTATATCGGCAGCGAGAAATCTCTGTTTCAATCACCCAAGCCGGATACGGCTTATGGGCGGCAAAAACTGCAGATGGAAGTGCTGCTGCGGAAGTACGCAAGGAAGCATTCCGGCAGGTGCACGATTCTGCGCATCGGACACGTCTACGGTCCCGAGTTGAGGTGGTCGGAATCCCTCTTCGATCTGATTCAGCATCATCGGTTCCGTCTGCCGTTCGATGGCCAGCAGGCCTCGAATGCGGTTGCTATATCGAATTTAGTTGAGGCGGTGCGGGAAGTCCTCCTATCAATGCCGGCCGCGCCCACGCTGAACCTGACCAACCTGCCGCAGATCACATGGAGAGAGCTTTTTGACCTTCACTCTCAAGCCTGCGCAGGACCATTCGTCGAGTCGTTGCGCTCGTCAGAATCGGAGGATTACTCACGGATTTACAAGAAGCGCGCGCGGACTGGAATGCTGGGGAGGTTTGTGAAGGAGACCTTGGGCTGGATAATGCAATTGCCCGGTTCTTATATCGCCGCGGTTCCGACACTGAAGACTCTCGCACAACAAGCGGTGGCGCTGGTTGGGAATGATGGTCTTGATGCGAAGATATGGGCGCTCTATTGCCGGCGTCTTGCCCCTCGAATCGATGGCAGCTCCGCCGCAGCGGTTGAACCTATCTTCTTCTCAGAACCAATGCCGGGACCTTGTGTTCAGTACAACGGGGGCACCCCCACTGACCTGGTTCCGGCACTTCGTGCCTGGTACGACGTGACGGCCCGGCAATCGTGCATTGGCGCCGGAATCCATTGAGTTCTCCAGGACGATCATCGTGAATGTTTTGCAGTTAATCAGCAGCACTCTTGGCTACTACGGTGCCGAGCGAGTGGTTGTTACTCTTTCCGCCGCGCTCGAAGAGATGGGTGTCCATTCCGTTGTCACCGCCTTCCTCAACACCCGGAAGGAAATCAACGTGGGAATTAAAGAGAAGGCAACTGCGCGCGGGTTGACGACAGAAGAGATCGTCTGCAGAGGCCGGTTCGATCGGAATTCGGTCGTGTCCCTCCGTGAGATTGTGGCCCGCTACCAAATCGACGTGATTCATTGTCACGGAATCAAGCCCGACCTTTACGCACTGCTCGCCGCCCGCAAGAGCAAGATTGCGCTCGTCAGCACATGCCATCTATGGGTGTTCGAGGAGAAGAAAGACTGGCTGATTTCCGCGATGGAGCGCGGGCTTCTGCTTGGTTTTGATGACGTTGTGGCGGTATCCGCATCGATTGTTCCCCAACTGCGTAGGTTTGGCATTCGCGCCAAGGTAGTTGATAACGGGATAGACCTGACACCGTTTCGCGACCCACAGAGCGACCTGATCAAGCGCATGGGCTGGGAGGGCAGGCCGATTATCGGCGCGATTGGCCGGCTCGCTCCGCAAAAGGGACTGCAATATTTGCTGCGCGCCGCCCCGGAAGTATTACGCGAGAACCCAACCGCACTGTTCGTGTTTGCCGGAGATGGCCCGGAACGCCAAGCGCTACAGGCAGAGGCAAACGACCTGGGCCTTCGGGACGCCGTACGCTTCCTCGGAGTGCAGGAGAATATTCCCGAGCTGCTTGCTGCCATCGATGTCCTGACGATGCCGTCGTTGTCCGAGGGCATGCCGATGGCTCTGCTTGAGGCAATGGCCTGCGGCAAAGCGGTGGTCGCATCACGTGTTGGCGCGATCACCAAGGTGATCGAACATCGCGTGAACGGCTGGATGATTGACTCGGGGGACGTGAGCGGTCTGGCCGAGGGCCTCAAGGAGATCCTCGGATGTGGAGACCTCCGCAGGCGACTGGGCCGCGCGGCCAAGCAAACCATCGAGTCGCGGTTTTCGGCGGAGATAATGGCAAAGAATTATCTGGAAATCTATCGGGAGGCTGCAGCACACAAGGCAGGCACACGGGCGAGATAGACTGCTGTACAAAACGGGCAGCGCCTGACAGCGGCTTTATCGCGCAAAGCCCGCCACCAGTCGTATTCACCGGATACAAGGTGAATACGACTGGTGCTTTGATTTTTAAGGGCAGTGATTCGGAAGCAGACCTGCGGGCAGGGCCACATTGCACACCCAACTTGGGAACAGCGGGTCACTGGTTGTGCCTCCTCCCAACGCCTGAATGCCCAGGCCAACGGCCGAGGCTGCTTTCGGGAGCAGACCGGCGAAGGTCGATGACATGCACTGCGCCACGCTTGTAGAGCTTGCGCAATTTGGCGGTCCGGGATCCGTTGTCGGCGGGTTCACGAATTGAGGGTCAACGCCGAGAATGTTGGTTGCTGCGAACGAGAATCCGGTGCTGCCGTTCTGAGCTGCGTTCAGCCCTGACATCCCGTAGGCAAAATTCGTTGCCACGACATCGGTGCCATTGCCTTCGGCAACATAAAGAGCATAGTTCGGATTTGTACCGCAACCGGTAGCTGAATTGGTCCTGGCGATGTTATTGGATACGTTAATCCCCGTTGATTCCTGCAGTGTGATCTCGCCGCACCAGGCCGAGTTCAAGTGTGTATCAGTGTTGTCTCCGAAGGCAGTGTTGTTCACTATATAGACCGGAGCCTTGGTGGTCATATCGACCCGAAACCCGCTGGAGCCATTCAGGAAAGAGACGTTGTTTTCCATCACGGCTTGCTGGGCGTAGTTATTCGCGTCGAAGGTGTCGAAAACGATGCCTTCCCCGTCGGTAGGCGTGCCACCAGCACAAGGGTTCCCATCCACGTTATCCCACAGATAATTTCCGGCGACGTAAATATGAGTGCCAGGAAGTGTGTCCGACTGGGCAGGCTCAAAGATACTGATGCCGCTGCCGCATTGAGTGTTCTGCTGGGTTGCGTTGTAGGCGATGTTGCCAATGAGAACAAAATAGTCGGTGCCGGCACTGCCGTTGGGTACCGGCTCAAAACCTGCGCCGTAACAGCCATTCGCGATGTCGTTAGCGAAGATAATATGGTGCAGATTCGCCGTCGAAGTGGGTGGGTAGGATGCAAAGCAGATGGCCTGTCCTCCGGTGGCTGTGACTTCCCAACCTTGGACGCCCCAGTAAGAGGCAGTGACCCACATCGCGTTTTGATTGGTGGAGGTTAGTTTGCAGCCATCGAATGTTGCGCACTTGAGCCAGGCTACATTGGCAGCCGATCCGGGGGAACAGTTGACCGCACCCCATTTCCCGGCTGCGAAATTGTTCTGCGCGTAGGCCGTGCTGGGAGACGCTAGGATCGTGTCGCCGCAGTTCAAGGAGTGATTCGGACTCAGCCATGGCAGACTGGCGGACAGACCGCTGTTAGAGTCGTTCCCACTCGGAGAAAGATAGTAGGTTGTCCCTGTCCCTGAAGTAGAAGCAGTGGTGATCGTGAAGCTGGTGCTGGTCGCCGAGGTAAGGGTTGGGCTGGTTGCCGACAGCGTGTAGCTTCCGGCAGTACTTACGGTGAGGTTGCTGAAGGTTGCTATCCCATTCTGCGGGATGATGGTCAGCGTTCCTGCGAGGCCGGTGCCGCCAACAAGGGCGAGTGTGACTGGATTGATAGCAGTCGCCATAGTATTTCCGTTGGCATCCTCAACCATCACCTGGACGGCGGGTGAGATCGTGGCCTGAGTCAATGCATTTGAGGGCTGCTGCAAGAATGCCAGCTTTACCGGCGAAGGAGCAGTGCCGCCAGGCGCGGTGATCGTAAAGCTTGTGCTGGTCGCCGAGCTGAGGCTCGGGCTGGTTGCTGACAGCGTGTAGCTTCCGGCAGTACTTACGGTGAGGTTGCCGAAGGTAGCGATGCCATTCTGCGGTGTGACGGTTAGAGTTCCTCCAAGAGCGGTACCGCCAGCAAGGGTGAGTGTGACTGGATTAGTGGCGGCCGGCACTGGATTCCCATTCGTATCCTCTACCACCACCTGAACGGCCGGGGAGATCGTGGCCTGAGTCAATGCATTCGAGGGCTGCTGCAAGAATGCCAGCTTTACCGGCGAAGAAACAGGGCCGCTGCCGGGCGCACTGATGGTGAAAGTCGTGCTCGTCGCCGAGGTGAGGCTCGGACTGGTTGCTGACAGCGTGTAGCTTCCGGCAGTACTTACGGTGAGGTTGCTGAAGGTTGCGAGGCCATTCCGGGGAGTGGCGGTGAGCGTTCCTCCGAGGCCGGTGCCCCCTGCAAGGGCGAGTGTGACTAGATTAGTGGCGGTCGTCACTGGATTTCCATTGGTATCCTCTACCACCACCTGGACGGCCGGGGAGATCGTGGCCTGAGCCAATGCATTTGAGGGTTGCTGCAAGAATGCCAGTCTTGCCGGCGCTCCTCCCGAACCGATGGTCAACGTCGAAGAGGCGACTGCGCTTGTGGATCCCTCCAGAACCGCGATTGCCTGCACGGTCGATGTAACGGCAATCGAGATTGCTCCCGCATAGGACGGTGAAGAACTCGTCGGCGCCGTTCCATCGGTCGTGTAGTAGATGGTGCTTCCTGGCGTCGAGTCACTGATGGTCACCTCTTGAGTGCCGGCGTAGGTACCCGTGCCTGGCGAGATGGAGGGAGTAGCAACCGGGTAGCTTAGAGTGAGGGTCCAGTCGGCAGGAGCGGCCGTCAACGTCGGCTGAAAAGCAGTGTCAGCTGCGACCAGGTCGAAAATGCCTGTGACATTGTTGTCTGGGTTCTGCGCGATGAGCATGGCGGCAGTCATCGTGTCGGTTGGAGCGGTGCCGCCTGGAGGCGTGGCGATCGAGAACAGGAGACCGCAGGGGCTGCCGTCGCCAGCCGAGCCACCGGAGGAGTTGGCGCAGTCAGCGAGAACGTCGGCAAGACTGTAGAGCTTGGCGTTTTCGGCGAAGTAGCTAGTTGCTGTGGCGATGCCAGGAGAGCTGCCTTGCGCCAGATTGACGAATTCGGGCACGGTGGAGACCGCGGCGAGGAAGGAAGTGTCATCCGTCCCGGAACCAAGATGAGTTGAGGACGTCATGTAGCGAGCGAGAGGCCAGACTGAGCCAACCGTGGTGACCTCGTTAACAGAGACGGGACTGGAGGCGGAGAGACTGCCACAAGAGCCAAGCATTGCGGTGAGCTCGAGAGCAGGGTTGCCGCTGCCGGAAGAGAGCCCGTATTCGCCACCACTGGCGACAACGTAGACCTGGGAGGATGCCGAAGGACAGCGATAGCCAGCGGGTACGGAGAAGTTACCGTTGCTATCGGACTGTACAGCATTGCTGAGTAAAGGCTGCGCGGCTGAACCCGCACCGCTGGTACCTGCAGCATACAGCTGAACGCTTGAGCCGCTCACCGGCTTGCGGCCGCCATACACACTGCCCCCAAAGGCGACACCCGCACCAGCGGTAGCCGACTCGGTGTATCCACATCCTGTCATTACCGCGAAGGCCATGGCTGCGAAGATCACACCCAAGAGTAACGCCAATTGGGATGTGCGCAGCAGTTCTTGCTTTCCCAAAGTATCCGCCACAAACTGCATGCTTTGTCGAGCAGTACGATTTTGGGGCCGATACAGGTGGGAGTAACAGCGAAAAGTAACGCATACTCGTTACTAAAGTTACTGACAACATTAAGGGCAGCAATTCGGAAAACCAAAGTCACCGCGCCTGGGCGGCTTATTGTCCAACATTATTCTTTGCCAAAAGGATTCGCTTGTACGGATTTCGCGTGTCCTAATCTTTTCCAAAGGGGTCAGAGAGTCGGCTCTATTAAAGACCACGACGCGCGGGCAAAGCCCAGCGCGAAAGTAAAGGTCAACTGAACAGTTCACGGTGGACCGCAGCAACTCGCATGCCGCAAATGCATTTCTGATAGCAACTGTTGAAAGCTTTCGCGTCTTCAGCAATCTATTGCAAAGATCGGCCATATTCGCGTCGGCTATAATTTTAGTCTGGACTTTTGGCTCATAAGTTTCTGCGTTATCTGCCTGTTTGATACGACCCCCTGCAGGAGACCCGCGGAAAGGCGATTTCCATTGGGTTTGCGCGGAGGGGTACCCCAAAAGCATGGCCGATTCTTCTCACCACGATGATCCGCTTTTTTTTTTGGGAGCCTCAGAAGCAGCCGATTCACAGTCATAGCATGCACCGCGGGCTCCGAAGACGACTTTAAATTCATCCGACCACACTGTCAGACCTCAAACCAACATACTGCCGCCCGCGTGCAGAGAGAAGGAGAATAGCTAACCAATGGCTCCCGGTACACCGCCCGCCACTACAATCAATGAAGCGGCGCTAAGTCAATCCACCGTTCTGGACCTATTTGAACGGCAGGTTACCTCACAACCGTTCTCGACAGCATTAGAAGTGAATGATAAGGCCTTTACCTATAATTCGATAGGCTCCCGGGCAGATCGTTTAGCGCGACACCTCAGGAAAAAGGGCATTGGATGCGGCGACGTCGTAGCGATTTGTCTCAGAAGGACAGAGAACCTCGTTATTGGAATACTCGGCGTGCTAAAAGCAGGCGCCGCATACCTACCTCTAAATCCTAGCGATCCGACGTTACGCCTCGGTCAGGTTATATCTCATGCCGCTTCGCGGTTCATCGTGACCGATTCCCAAAGTATGACGAATCTTCCCGAAGGATCGTCGCAAGTCTTTGTGTTAGATCGAGAGCCAGTCGCAACAGCAGACGGAGACAGCGACGGTGGGCGATCCTTTCCAGAACCGACGGATTTAGCATACGTAATATACACATCTGGCACGACAGGCAACCCAAAGGGCGTGGCTGTCACTCACGGAGCCCTTGCAAATGTCATTACCGACATTGCTCAGCGCGTTGGCTTTACTGACAACGGCAGCTGGTTAGCGGTCACCACCGTTGCGTTTGACATTGCAGCTCTTGAGCTCCTATTGCCTTTGAGTTATGGAGGAAAGGTGATTCTTGCTTCGGAAGAACAAGCTAGAATTGGCCGGGTTCTTGCTGGCATCATCCACCATAAAAGGCCAACGGTCATGCAAGCGACCCCGGTTACATGGAGAATCCTTATAGAGTCCGGCTGGGCTGGTTGCGCTAACCTCACAATTCTTTGTGGCGGAGACCGCCTCGACCGCGACCTCGCCAATAAGTTGATTGCTCGATCTTCTTCATTATGGAATATGTATGGACCCACTGAAGCAACTATTTGGTCGACCGCAGACAAGCTGTCTCTCGGCGATGAGTTAGTGACGATAGGGAGGCCGCTTTCAAACACCGGGATTTACATTCTCGATAAAGAAGGACAGCCTCAGACGATTGGCGATATTGGCGAAATCTGCATTGGCGGTGCAGGTTTGGCGCGGGGCTATCTAAATGACCCGCAGTTGACCCGTCTATATTTCATTGACGCCCATGTTGGCACAGCGGGAAGTATTCGCTTGTACCGTACAGGGGACCTTGGGCGTTGGAATGAGAATGGGAAGTTGGAGTTCCACGGTCGCATCGATCATCAAGTGAAGATCAATGGTTTTCGGATAGAGCTGACAGAGATAGAGAGTGTGATCCGCAGGTATCCAGGCATCGCGGATGTTGCAGTGTTAGGCGTCGGAGGCGCTACAAACCAGAAGCGGCTATATGCGTTTGTAGTAGGGGAGCGTAGTGCCGATATTACGACAACCGGGATTGTAGCTCACATGACACGATATCTTCCCAACTACATGATTCCAGAAAGATTTTGGTCTTTAGACCGTCTGCCGAGTACCCCTAACGGAAAGAGAGACCTGGTAGCGTTGGAAGCCCTTGCCAATCTGAAAACAGGTTCGCATCTCGAGTAAAAGAGTCGTTCAAATATTCTTACGCGAGCGGCTCTGCAGTTCAGCGCTTGGATCCCAGGGCATTTTCGGCCGCGTGATGCTACACAAAAGGCACGGTCAGAAGAGTACCCAAAATGACTTATCCTAGTTACCAAAAGTCTGTTGAATGATTAGCAATTCGCACTGTAGCCTGTAGGAGTTCCAGCAGGAACTCTTTTATCCGTACGACAAAATTAGTTCCTTGGCCGCAGCCGTCAAGTTCGCGCTAAGCTAAGGTGTGCCCGGTCACTGCGGGCGTGAGCGTCACGTTACTCCCCCTCCAGTTCTTCGAAATAGGGGCATAACATGGGCTCGAATAACTTGATTCTTTCCCTTGATCCATTACCTAGGCGAACTCGCGTCATCGTTGCGGATCCCTACCCGGTCATCGTGCACGGGGTTCGGAAGATGGTGGAGGATGACCCCCGGCTCCAGGTAGTCGCTGAAGCCTCCACGCTGCCGTCCTTGCGGAAAAGGGTTATCTCGGAAGAGCCTGAGGTTGCGTTGGTCGATTGGTTCATGGCATCGCAAGACCTCGCGGACACCACTGCGCTGCTTCAGTCTGACCTTCCTACAACTTCCGTGATCTTTCTCACTGTCTCGGAGAACTCGCAGGAGAAGCGGGAGATGCTCAGGTTGGGGGCTCGCGGGTTCCTCAGCAAGTGGACCTCCGCGCGCAAGCTCCAGACGGCTGTTTTCGAAGCGTCCAAGGGGCGCCTAGCGCTTGAGAGTTCAGCGGCGGAAGCGGGGCTCGCCGACAACCTCTCGTCGCCCTCCGCCACAGACTCAGAGCCGCAACGCATCGAGCGGCTGACCCACCGAG
>Ga0182018_10001959_pt1 | contig 21875 bp, 19 predicted proteins | sample 812P2MmetaG_FD_120490 | JGI IMG/M metagenome (GOLD analysis project Ga0182018, IMG submission 120490) | Permafrost microbial communities from Stordalen Mire, Sweden - 812P2M metaG | ecosystem: Environmental > Terrestrial > Soil > Wetlands > Permafrost | place: Sweden: Stordalen | collected...
CGGGTTCGTCCGAGTCGGTGATCCGGCGGTAACCGATGTGCTCGGCCAACGCATCGAGCAACGTTTGAGCGGCGTCAATATTTCGCACGTGGATATCTACATGGTGCAGCACGGATGGCTCCGATCGTTAGAGGTCGTAGTTGCTCTCGGTGATCGTAAGCACCCACCGTACGGCGCGTGCGGATCGGTCCAACTCACGCAGAGAACACGCGAAGGATCGAAAGGCGCGGTCGGCGACGCGCCGGCGGCGCCGAGAGCGTTCGAGCCGATCGGTGAAGGCTAGCGCCGTTTCGAGCTGCGCTTCGATCTGAGGCCAGTCCGCGCGCACCGCGCCCTCACCGAGATCGGCGAAGCACGTCACGAACGGCGGCGCGGGCTTGGCCGGATGATGCAGCGCATACTCCAGGCGCGCCAACGCATATTGCTCGTACGCCGCGGCAAAGGAACCCAAAAGCTGCGTCAACCGGAGGTCCATCGGAATGACGACTTCTGCCGACGGCGAAGCTCGGCCTGGTCATGAACTCAGGCGTTCGCAGGTATGTCATTGTCGGCAACGGCTTCGCCGGAACCACTGCTGCCGAGCAGCTTCGCAAGCACGACCCGGCCTGCGAAATAACGCTTTTTGGTGACGAGCCGTACACGCTCTATAACCGCATCTCCCTGCCGCCCATGCTTCGCAAGCAGATTCCCGAAGCCAAAGTCATGATCCGCAACCTCGTGTGGCACGAGGAGCATCGCATCGACCTGCACCTGCGCACGCACGTGGAGCGGATCGTTCCGCAGGAGCGCGTCGTCGTCGTGGACGGCAAATCCCATCCGTACGACGCGTTACTGATCGCGACCGGTGGGCGGCCCAACCCCCCCGGCAAACCGGGGGCCGACGGAGCGGCAAACCTCTTTCCGTTTCAGTATCTGGATGACACGCGCGCGATCTCGCAGCAGATCGACGAGAGCGCAGCGGCGGTCGCAATAGGCGGCTCGTTTATCGCCTACGAGCTGGCCGAAGCCTTCTCGTCGCGCGGACTCGAGACGCATTGGCTGATGCGCGGCCCGCGCGGCCTGCACCGGATCATCGACGAAGATGCGGGCGAGTTGCTGCAAGAGGCCGCGGCGGCCGACGGCGTTCACATGCACTACGGTGAAGAAGTCGAGGAGTTCGTGCGTTCTAACGGCGCGATAACGAAGGTTCGTACGACGGCGGGACGCGAGATCGAAGCCCAGTGTTACGCGTACGGATTCGGGCTAGCCATGAATACCGAGGTTTGCGACGGCTCGGGAATCGAGACCAGCAAGAACGGCATCATGTGCGACGATCACCTCGAGACCAACGTGAAAGACGTGTACGCTGCTGGAGACGTCGCCGACTTTTACGATCCCATCCTCGAGATCAGATATCGAATGGGAACCTGGAATAACGCCGGCGCGCATGGCAAGGTCGTTGCGCTCAACATGATGGGCGGCAGCGAGAAGTACCACGACGTGCCGGAGTATTCGTCGCTGCTCTTCAAGGGTCAAACGATCACGCAGTTCGGTCTCGGGACGGATCTGCGCCAAGATCTGGAAATCGCGCGCAAGATCGACCGCGAAAAAAAGTGGTATCGCGCGCTTTTCTTCTGGGAGGATCGCCTGGTCGGCGGTTTGATGCTGGGCAAGGGGAACCGTGCGGGGAAACGCAAATACGTCGAGGCGATCAAGAGCAAACAGCGTTTTCCAAAGCCCGAGTGGAACGCGATGCTCGATTGGACGGCCTGACGCGCCCGATGTTTCAAACCACGAAGTTCCCCGGAATTTTTTGGTACGCGCAGCGAACGCCGGGCGCGCTTTCCGAGAATTGCTATCTCTTTACTACTGGCGCGGGAAACGTGTTGGTCGATCCGCTCTCGTTCCCCGATGCGACGTACGCTCAGGTGGAACGCTTGGGCGGCATCGAGCGCGTCGTCGTCCTGTCCGCCGGTCGCCAAGCCGCTGCGCGGGAGATCGCCGAGCGCTACGGTGTACCGCTCATCAGCGCCCCGCAGCATCGCGAGGCGCTCTTTGAAGGCGCGAGGGCCATTTTGCTGCTCGATCAGCGCCGCGCCGGCGAGTTCGCGATCGGCATTCCGGCGCAGCAGGTAGTCGCGGCCGGCGGTTCGGTGGTCGGATCGCCGGCCGGCGCGCTTTCGCTGCCGGAGGAAAGCGAGCACGCCAACGGACGCAAGGCGGCTTTGGGTTTGCGCCGACTTCTTCGAGAGGATCCGGAGACGCTCTTGGTCGCCGTCGGCGAGCCGATTTTTTCTGGCGCGTACGCTCTGCTATACCATGCCCTCTACGCCCGCGCCGGCGCCGAAATCCACCGGATCAACCTCGACGAGCTGGAGTTTCGCGACGAACGTGCCGAACAGGTGCAGCAGCCCGAGCGATATCACAACTTTGATGCCGAAGTTGGTTTCGTCATCGGCGCGCGTAAGCTGGGCTATCGCGTGAGCACACTGCCGCCCGGGCATTATTTCTGTCCGCTGCACGTTCACGCACGCGAAGAGGAGGTGTTCTTCGTTCTCGACGGGGAGCCCAGCATTCGAACGCTGGCCGGGACGGTGCGCTGCCGCAAAGGTGATTTTATCGCATTTCCGGTTGGGGAGAGCGGCGCGCACCAGTTGTTCAACGAGAGCGATGCGCCGGCGACGGTGCTGCTCTTGGGGCGCACCGAGGCGTTCGAAGCCTGCTATTATCCCGATTCGGATAAGCTGCTCGTCGATGTGGGGTCGCCGCTCAAAGGCGATCGCCGCTCGATGCTGTTACGCGCGACGCCGGACCTGGACTATTTCGATGGTGAGGACTAGTCGACGGTCACCAATGACGGGCGCTGATGTGGGTGTCGGAGTCGGCGCCGCGCGGTACCAGAAAGTAGACGACTACCAGTAAGTAGGCCGCGAAACTCACGATCGGCAGTACGAGAGCGACGAGCGTGGCGCCGACGTAGATGAGCCATCCGGTGCGATATCCCCGTATCGTGGACGCGATCGTCGCCTGCGGTACCTCCGGCGCGAAGGCGTTCGAACGCGCGAGATGCAGGAGCAACAGATTATAGAACGTGGCGCACACCGACAGAACGGCACCGTAAAAAAACGCGGAAGCGGAGAGCGTTGGATACGAGCCCAGCGTCGTGGTCGCGAACGGAATCAAGACGGCTCCGGCAAGGAGCAAAAGGTTCCAGAATGCCGTTCTGCGGTCGACGCGTTGCACGAGGCGGAAGAGCGCGTGGTGATTCTGCCACATGATCCCAATGACGGAGAAGCTCAGAAAGTAGGCAATGAGATTGGGCCAGAGCCGCAGGAGGGTGGCACTGAGCTCTCGATTCGATGGCGAGTGCAGCTCCGGCAGAACGAAGCCGAGCGCCAGCAGTGTGAACGCGAAGGCAAAAACACCATCCGAGAATGCCTCGAATCGAGCCTTGTTCACGAGGTCGCCCGTTTGATGCAATCCGCGAAGTCATCCACGTCGCGCTCGGTCGTCGCCCAGTGCGTCATCCAGCGAACCTCGGGCAGCGCCTCATCGAAGATATAGAAGAAGAAGTCGCGTTGAATTGCGTCGATCGCGTCGCGGTCGAGCGTCGCGAAGATCGCGTTGCACCGCACTGGCCGCGTCACACGAATGCCTTCGATCGCCCGCACGCGCTCGTGCAAACGCTGCGCCATCGCGTTAGCGTGCGCCGCATAGCGTAGCCACCGGTCATCGGCCAATAGGGCGACGAACTGTGCGGCGATGAAGCGCATCTTGGAAGCGAGCTGCATCGATTGTTTCTGCACGAACGGCGCCGCTGCGCGGTGCAGATCGGGATTGAAAAAGCAGATCGCTTCGCCGAGCATCAAGCCATTCTTCGTGCCGCCGAAGCTGAGCACGTCGACGCCGGCGCCGCGACTCGCGGCCCGCAAATCTGTGCCAAGCGCAGCGGCAGCATTGGCGAGACGAGCGCCGTCGAGATGGACGATCAATCCGCGATCGTGCGCGAGGTCACAGAGCTCCCGCAGCTCCTCTATTTCATAGAGGCCGCCGAACTCCGGCGCTTGCGAGATCGAAAGCGCTCGCGGCTGCGAGAAATGGACGTCGCGCCCGGTACGTAAATACGGCTCGATGTCGCTGGGGCGAAGCTTGCCGTCGCTCGTGGCGATCGGGATGACTTTCGAGCCGCTAAATCGCTCGAACGCGCCGCACTCGTCGGTCTGCAGATGCGCCGTTGCGGGCGCGAGCACGGATTCCCACGGCTGCAGCAGCGAGCTAAGCGCCGCCACGTTCGCACCGGTGCCGTTAAACGTAAAATAGATATCCGCGTCCCCGCCAAAATGCTCTCGCAAGCAAGCGACGGCCCGCGCCGTCCAGGGATCGGCGCCGTAGGCATTCGCATCCCCGGCATTCGCATCGATAATCGACTGGAGTATTTCGGGTGCGATCGGCGCGGTATTATCGCTGGCGAAGCTGCGACGGGTCGTTGAGTCCACAGCGCTGACGTTGCGCGAGCGCAAGGGGCAAGCCCTACCGTGTCGCGTAACTAGTTCGCCATGCCGCAACGCGATCAACTCGAAGTCGACGTCCTTTTCGTCGGTGCGGGTCCGGCGAGTCTTGCAGGAGCGATTCGCCTGGGTCAGCTCGCGCAGCAAGCGGGACGCGCGCTCGAGATTCTGGTGATCGAGAAGGCCGCGGAGGTCGGGAATCACGGAATCTCGGGAGCGGTGATGGATCCACGCGCCATCGAGGAACTGCTGCCGGCCTGGCGTGAGAGCGCGCCGGTGGAGTCGCCCGTTACCAGTGACGAGCTGTGGTTTCTCACGACGCGCGGCAAAGTCAAAGCACCCTTCACGCCGCCGCCGCTGCGCAACGCCGGCAAGTATGTGACGTCGCTGCAGAAACTCTGCGTGTGGCTGGGCGAACGCGCCGAGGAGGCGGGGGCGCAAGTTTTCCCAGCCTTTCCGGGGCAAGAGTTGCTGTGGGACGGCGAGCGCGTCATCGGTGTGCGCACCGGCGATAAGGGTCTCGATCACAACGGTCAGCCAAAGTCGAACTACGAGCCGGGCGCGGATATTCTCGCCAAAGTCGTGGTGCTTGGTGAAGGTCCGCGCGGGACGCTTGCAAAGCAGGCCGAGGCGCGTCTCGGTTTGACGCAAGACCGCGAGCCGCAAGTCTACGCGGCGGGCGTCAAGGAGCTCTGGCAGTTACCCGACGATCGCTTTAAGGCCGGGTTCGTAATACACACGCTGGGATATCCGCTTCCGCCGGAAACCTTCGGCGGCGGATTCATCTATGGCATGGCGGGCAACGTGCTCGACATCGGTATGGTGACGGGGCTGGACTACAAGAATCCGACGACCGATCCGCACAACGAGCTGCAGCGGATGAAAGAGCATCCAGCGGTAGCGCGCATGCTCGACGGCGCCACGTTGATCCGTTACGGAGCAAAAGCGATTCCCGAAGGCGGCCTGTTCGCGATGCCGCGCCCGTATGCCGACGGTCTTCTGATTGTCGGCGACTCGGCGGGCTTTTTAAATGGCATGCGCCTCAAGGGCATTCATCTGGGCATGAAGTCCGGAATGCTCGCGGCCGAAACGCTGTGGGAAGCGCTGCAAGCCGATGCGTTCGATCGCGAGACGCTCGCCTCGTACGAAAGCCGCTTCAAGGAATCGTGGGCCTACGCCGAGCTTCGCACGGCGCGCAACTTCCACCAAGGATTCCATAACGGTCTATTGTCCGGTTTGATCAATGCCGGACTCGCAACGTTCACCGGGGGCGCCGGATTCGGGTTCATCAACAAGCTGCCCGGCGAGCCGGGATACGCGCGGATGGCCAAGATGGGTTGGCAGCCCAAGGAAACGCCGCGAGCGAAAATCGACAACGTACTGACCTTCGACAAGCTGACCGACGTGTACAACAGCGGCACGATGCACGAAGAGAATCAGCCTTCTCACCTGATCGTCTCCGATACGAACATCTGCCGAGACCGCTGTACCGTCGAATATGGCAACCCGTGCCGGAGTTTCTGTCCGGCAGCGGTCTACGAGCCGCTTTTCGAAAAAACCGACGGCAAGTTCGAGGGGCGCTTACAGATCAACTTCACCAACTGCGTGCACTGCAAGACCTGCGACATCGCCGATCCCTATCAGATCATCACGTGGGTGCCCCCGCAAGGCGGCGAGGGTCCCGTTTACACCGGTATGTAGGTTAGGGAATCGTCCAGGGATCGAGGGTCCCGACACCCGTCGGCGTGAAGTGCCGCGCGTTTCGCGTTACTACTTTTAAGCCATAGACGAACGCCGTAGCGGCGATCTGCGAGTCCACGACCTGTAGCGCGAGTCCGCGGTCCGCCGCGGAAGCTATCATCGTTCCCCAATGACGAGCGACGTTTGTGTCAAAGGCGAGAACGCGTCGACCGAACCTGGCGATTAGGTCAAACGCAAGCCATCGCTCGAGTTCCGCCCGCTTCGGCGTGTCGCGTGCGAGGCGAGCAATTCCCTTTTGCAGCTCGCCAATGGTAAGGACGCTGATGTACGTCGCGGCCTCGTCAACAGTGCGAAGCCAGTTTGAAACTCCAGCATTTGGGCGCGGCTTGACACTTTCGGATATCGTCACCGTGTCCAAGAGATAGCCGCTCATAGATCGACATCCCGAAGATTTTCAATCGTTTCGTGTGACCGTTCGAGGTCGAGATCGACGCCACAAAGAGGCGACCTCCGAAGGAACGAGAGGAGCGATTCCTTTGGCCCGATTTTCCGCTCGTACTCCGAAAAAGGCAGCACGACAACCGCGGGCTTTCCGCGCCGCAGAATGACTTGGGGCTCACCGACGAGGCACCGATCAACGAGCTCGGAGAGCCGTGCCTTTGCATCGTGCAAATTCCACGATCGATAGTCGTCCGATAGGCTTCTTTTCGGAGGTTTATTCATAGTTGAACTAGTTCAATCTTAGCATACCGCTCGAGCGGCAGCAAGGCCGGACTCACGAGGCTAGCGTCTAAGGGACGACTCAATGCGCGACCGTGGGGACGTCGTCGTAGTCGGTGCCGGGCTCATCGGGCTCGCAATTGCGTTCGAGCTTGCCGAGCGCGGCGCGACGGTCCGGGTGTACGATCGCGGCGAGCCGGGGCGCGCGGCTTCATGGGCCGGGGCCGGAATGCTGGCGCCTCATACGGAGCGCGTGGCCGATGAAGCGTTGCTCGATTTCTGTGCTTCCTCATTACGCGAATACCCGGCGTTCGTCGAGCGGGTTCAGGCGGCGAGCGGCATCGACCCACATCTGCGCCTCAACGGCGTCGTCCACGCGGCTTTCAACAATGCGGATCTGGAGCGATTGAAGCGCCACGCGGAAGCGCTCGCGGCTCGCAATGTCGCGACGGAAACGCTCGACCGGGCGTCGCTGCTTTCCGCCGAATCGTGGCTCGGTTCTCACGTCGCCGGCGGAATGCTGGTTAAGGGCGAAGGTTGCGTGGATAATCGCCGCCTCGGGCGCGCACTGGTAAGCGCGTGCCAAACGCGCGGTGTGCTGATCGAGCGAAGCTCGGCGCTGCGTGTGGAATGCGATGAGCGGCGAGTACTCGGCCTTCGCACCGACCTTGGTTTCGTAACGGCCGGCGCAATCGTCAACGCGTGCGGCGCCTGGGCCTCCCAATTGCAAGGCATGCCATCCACTTGCGTGCCGCCGATCGAGCCGATCAAGGGAGAGATGCTCGCCTTGGCGGCCCCCGTAGATTTCGTGCGTCACGCGACGTGGGTGCCGGGTGCCTACCTCGTTCCGCGGGACGACGGACGGCTGCTCGTTGGCGCAACCGTGGAGCGGGCAGGTTTCGACGAGCGCGTCACGGCCCATGGGATGCGCGAGCTGTTGCAGGCGGCGCTTTCGGCGGCCCCGTCGCTGCGTTCGTTCGCGGTGACGGAGAGCTGGGCCGGCCTCCGGCCGGGCACGCCCGACGGGCTTCCTTTCCTCGGTCGGACGCCGATTGTGGGCTTCTTTCTTGCATGCGGGCATTATCGGAACGGCATTCTGCTCGCGCCGGCAACCGCGCGCCTGATAGCCGGTGCGATCGAAACCAAAACGGATGCGGAACTGCGCCCCTTCTCGATCGAACGCCGGCGCACGGAAGAATCGTCCCCGGGCCGAACCACTTGCGTGTGAAGGCAACGATCAACGGGCATCTGCGCGACCTGCCCGACGAGCTCACGGTCAGCGCCCTGCTTGAACTGCTGGGCTCGTCCCGCGCAGGGATCGCCGTCGCTCGCAACGATCGCGTCGTGCAGCGAACCGAGTACGACACCGATCGTCTGCACGACGGCGACCGCGTCGAAATTATCACCGCGGTGGCGGGGGGCTAGCGTGGAAAAGGATTCGTTGCGCATCGGCGCGCTGGAACTTGCGTCGCGCCTCATCGTAGGAACCGGAAAGTATCCGTCGATGGAAGTCATGCAGGCAGCGCATGCGGCCAGCGGCGCGGCGATGGTGACGGTGGCGATCCGGCGCATCGGCCTCGACGACCGGCAAGGGCGAACGATGCTCGATTACATCGACCGCAACCGGTTTACGATTCTGCCGAATACCGCGGGTTGCTACACGGCTAAAGACGCGATCTTGACCGCACACTTAGCGCGCGAGTTGCTCTCGACGGATCTGATTAAACTCGAAGTGATCGGCGACGCGCAGACGCTGTATCCCGATACCCGAGGGACGCTGGCCGCGGCGGAGCAGCTCGTCGGGGACGGATTCACGGTTCTTCCGTACATTGGCGACGATCCGATTGCGTGTAGGCAGCTCGAAGAGATGGGCTGTGCCGCGGTTATGCCGCTGGCGGCTCCGATCGGCAGCGGCCTGGGGGTCTGCAACCCCTATTCGATCCGGATCATCAAAGAGCGCGCGGGGGTTCCCGTCATCGTTGATGCCGGCGTCGGCACTGCCTCCGACGCTGCGTTGGCCATGGAACTCGGCATCGACGCGCTGCTGATGAACACCGGAATTGCTGGAGCGGGCGATCCGGTCCGGATGGCGCGCGCCATGAAGCATGCCGTGATCGCGGGCCGCGAGGCCTTTCTCGCCGGACGGATGCCCAAGCGCCTCTACGCCAACGCATCGAGTCCCATGCAGGATTTGATCGCGACGCAGGCGCCATAAGTGCGATGATGCATCATCCGCTGAAGTATATCGTCCCTCCGCTCGTCGTGCTCATCGCCATCGCCGCGGTTTACATTCCGCTGCACGGTCACGAAAAGGCGGTGCGCGAAAACCCGCACCATCACGTCCGCAAACCGATAACTCACGTGACGGCCGCCGGCGTGGTGGCCGTGGGTTTGATCGTCGCGTTCATCGCTGCCTTCATCTTGCCCTAGCGACCACGAACCAGTGGACTTTGCCGGCGTCGTGCTCCTCCAACGATTCGATCGCGAAGTAAGGATCGAGCAGCGCTCGCACCTGGTCGCGACTGAAAAAGCCGTGCGCCACGCCCCGCTCGTCGCCTTCGGCCGGTGCGAAGGTCGAAGCATCGATGCGCTCTCCTTGGCCGAACCGCGCATCGCGGATGGACCCGAAGGTTGCGTAGAGCACTCCGTTCTCGGTAAGGAGCCGGGCGATCTGCGACACGTGTCCAGCGATTATTTCAGGCGTGCCGTGGAGCAGCCCGTGAGTCGAGATCGCGGCCGCGAATGCGCCGTGGACGCCGGCAAACGGCGCCCCCGATGCGGCGGTGCGATCGTCGATTGCGACGACGTCGAATCCCGCTGCGCGCAGGGCCCCGGTGTTACGCCCGGCGCCGCACGCGAACTCGAGGACACGGATTTCCGGCGCGCCTCGCAGGTGCTCGATGAGGCTCACGGCCAACGGATGAGCAGTCACCCCACAATCTTCTAGAAAGGATGAAATCTTGCTTGGTGAAGGCGACCGGCTTCCCGCCGTCACGCTACTGGACGATCGAGGAGCGCAACTGACGACGACCGACCTCCTCGGCGGCCCGCTGATCCTCTATTTCTACCCGAAGGACGACACGCCAGGCTGCACCAGCGAAGCCTCGCAGTTTCGCGATCTTTATTCGCAGTTTCAAGAGAAGAAGGCGCGGATTGTGGGAGTCAGCCGGGATTCTGCTGAGTCGCATCGGCGCTTCAAGGAGAAGTTCTCGATTCCGTTCGAGCTGTTGGCCGATACCGAATCGAAGCTCTGCGATGCCTTCGGCGTGATCGTCGAAAAGAATATGTACGGCAAGAAGAGCAAAGGCATCGCGCGTTCGACCTTCTTAATCGACGGCAGCGGCACGATCGTCAAGGTTTGGCCGAAGGTCAACGTCGACGAGCACGCCGACGAAGTCTTGGCTTCGCTTTAGCAACTGGGGCTTAAAGCCACTGCAAGCGCCCGACACGCGTGCCGCGAGCATCGGCGATTCGCTCAATTTCTCCCAGACGCCGCGCTCGTTCCGCGTAATCCCCTCGGAGCACTCGCAGTCATTCTTCCTGCATCAGACGCCCTCGGGTCTGCCGCCGGACACCGAATAAAGGATTTAGCCCCCGCCCGCATTCCAGGCCGCGTAACACGCTGCCAAAATTACTACCACCCCTATGCTGACCATCTTCCACGCCGGCATGCTCGGCTTGCAAACATTTCCGGAGGTGCCCCGGTCTTCTCCGGACTGGCCGAATGGTGGTGCTTTTCCCAACTCGTCGCAGACGGCTTGCGGATTTTCGAAGCCGCGTTTATAAAACGGATCCTCAGGGTTGCGAATGTGGTTGAGACCCGGCCCTTTTGGCGGCGGTTCCGGGCCGAGCATGCCGGCATTGAGTTGGTCGAGGACCGCGTTCACGTCTCCCGTATCGTGCGCGACTTGCCACCATCCTGAGATCCCACCACCGAACACTTGCTTTGGCACGACGAGCGTATCGCCGCCGGCGAGCGCGGCCTGCAGTCGCGCTTGGGTTTCCGGATCGCTCGCCGTTACGGGGGAGCCGGGAGTGAGCGCAACGAGATCTCCGGACTCGGCCAGAGAACTCGTCGTTACAAGCGTTGCGCCCGGGACGCCTTCCGGCGGCACGCTCATCTCGTGTTCGAGTGCGCCTTCGAGCGCACCAAACCACAGTTTGTGTTGCGCGATTGCAGCCTGCCCGGATGAATCTTTCGCAATGCCGCGCAAGCCGTCGCGCCGCAGGTCTGAGGTGACGACCAAATCGCCCGATTTGGAGGGATCGGGTCCGACGCTCCACATGAAGATTCGCGGCGAATCGGCATAGAAGCGTACGCCGGGCGTGTCGTTGATGGCCGGAACGACGACGTGATCGCTCACGATGAACCAGCTCATATCTCGTATCGCGAACGGCCACATCGTCTCGAGGAAGGTCGGCGCTTGGGGATCTTGAGCTGGAATGCCGGTCGATACGTCTTGCGCCGCGGCCGTGAAGGAAAGCAGATCGTGTTTCCCCGCGCTGAACCAGATATTATGCACGCTTTGCGGAGCGATCAACCCGTCGGCGTTTCGCGCCAGATCGTGCAGCGTGGAGGCATCGTGATTTGCCGCATTGCGCCAGGCAGCGCCCGCGCGGTCCACCAGCGAGCGCCGCGTAAGCTCTTTACTGCCGTCGGGATATGCGATCTCGAACTCGAGCCATTCCGCTACGAACGCTTTTGCGTTTGGATTGGCGGGGCCGGGCGCTGGCGTTCCGAAGGCATTGGCCGCCGCTTGTACCGAATTTGGGGGCGCCGTTCCGGCCGCCGACGCGCCGGAGCCGAAATCGATCGGCGTGCCGACCGTGCCGCGTCCGTTGATGTATAACACCGGCTCCTGCGTGTCTTTGTTGCCGAAGACAAACTGCAAATTACCCCCTTGCCCCTCAAACGGCCGGTAGACTTCATGGAGCAAGTAGACCGGTTTGTCGACGAGCTGGTACGCGGGCAGCGTCTTCTCTAGGGAGACGTTCTGCGTGAGCGCACCGCCTTGTACCGTCTCTTCGATCACACGCACCGTGACCTGCTGCAACCACGGCGCTGGAGGGCCGTCGAACGATTGTTGCACGCCGGTGTAAGCCTGTCCAACCGTTGAATCCGAGAACGACGGATCCAAGTCGATCCATTGTCCCTTTCTTTGTGCTTGCACCCACGCGTGCTGCTCGATCTCCTTGACGACGTCGTCATGTGAAGGCACGGTTACTCCAGGCAAACGGTTGCCCAGCGCAGCCACCATTGCGTTGTAGTCGCGATGCGCCCGGTCGAAAATGCGACCGGTTAACGTGCCGGGTTGCGGCGAACTCGCGGGCGATGCTGCCGCTTCGAACATTCGCTGGAATAGCCGTTCGGCTTGCGGTTGCGGTAACTGGCCCGTCACCAGCCGTACCGGAATCTTGTTCGATTGTAAGATTGCCGCCAGCAGCATCGCGCGATCGAGCGCGTTGCCGGCGCGGGCGTGAAACGTGCCGTCCGCTCCCCGAAGGACGCCGCTGTACGATTCGAAGCCGATCTTGTCGCGAACGAACGCAAAGGCCGCGTCGATCGTGGTGAGCTGCTGCTCGCGTACGCTGAGAACGTAATCCGCCCGAACCGCCGACTTCTCGGCCTGCTGCAGCTTGGCAGAAACCTCGTCGGGTGACTCCGCGGCGAAACCGGGCAGACTGTAGCCGCGGGTGAGGACGGCGCTCACGACAAACGCCGCGACGAGCCAGCAAACGTTCAGGATAGCGGCGACCGTCGGGGCTCTCCACAACAACGCGACGCTGAGCACCCCGAGGACCGCGGCGCCGAGCGCGCATTCGAGCGGTATCGACGCGCCGTGCGCCCTCGCGACGGCAAGATAGATGGCTACGATTGCCAACGCGATTGCCAGCATGCGGACGGCCCAGAGTTTCATATCTCTCCTCCTACAAGCGAACGAGTTCGACGCGGCGGTTGAGCGCTTTGCCGGCTTCGGTCGAGTTGGATGCGACGGGGTGCGTCAATCCATAGCCGGCGGCGGCGAGGCGGGCGCGCGCGATGCCGTAGCGCGCAACGAGGTCGTTCACGACCGCGTGCGCGCGGCGATCGCTCAGTCCTTGATTGTAGGCGGCGCCGCCGTCGCTGTCGGTGTATCCCTCGACGCGGAGACGCCATTTCGGATTGGCGCGTAAGACTTGGGCGATCTGCGCGATCGTGGCCTCGGATTGCGGCTGGATGTGCGCGCTGTCGACGTCAAAGTGAATGCCGTAGATACGCACGCGCCGCTGCTGCATGAACGCCTTGGCCAGCGCGACCGACCCGTCAATCGAAATCGTCGTCTGAGCGCGAGCGCGGCCGCCGCCGTCAGCGGTCACGGTAAAGGCGTGCACGCCGCTCCAGCCTCTCGGCAGCGCGATGGTGACGAGGATTGGAACGGGCTTGCCGGCTGCAACCTCGAGCTGGGCCGGCGACACCGTCGCGCGATAACGCGCATCGCCGGAGATCGTGAGCGTTACGGCGCGCCTGGCACCGCTCTTGTCCGCGTACACCAGCGATAGCTCGGCTCGCAAAACTGCCGGAACGGTCGCCGGCATCTTGCGATCGACGGATGGATAGAGCGTCAGGGCCGAGGCGACCCGTGCATTACATGGCAGCTCGGTCTGCACCGGCAGCGCGTATTCGTAGCGCGTCACCGCCATTGCCGGGGGGACTCGGTTAGCGAGATCGTCGTGATCGAAGCCGTTGTAGATGATGAGACCGCGCCCATACCGCGCGTACGCGTGTACCCAGCCCGTCGCACCGACCACGTTGACGGCAAAGAGATGCCCGCACCAATGCAAATCGTCGGTCTGCATGATGTCCGCGTCACCGAGTTGCTGAGCCGGGCTTGCTACGTACGCTCGCGTGTCGAGAAAATGGGCGGGATCGCTCGCGCCGGCTCCGAGCACCGATGGGTCGGCGATCGAAAGCACGTGACCGCGCGCCCCGAACGCGCCGGTGGCGGCGGTCTTGAACGGATACGGGACGAACGCATAATCGGACGACGAGCAGGCGTCGGCATCGCGTATCACCAGCTTGTGTCCGGCCGCGGTCCAATCGAGCAAGAGCCGCTGCTGTGCGGGACTGAGATCCTGCGCCGCCGTGCAGTCATCGTCCAAGATAGCGAATGCCGCCCGGTTCAATCGCGACGGATTCAGTTCCATCACGAACGCGCGAGAAAAGCGATAACCCGGTGTAAAGGCGGGGTCGATTTCCGGCGGAGTGCGGCTTCCGTCGCGCACAAGCGCCAGGACGGCCGGGCCACGTCCGGCGACCGTATCACGGCATCCCGCGAGGGGCTTGTCGGTACGAATCAGGATAATGTTGCGACCCGCGGCTCGTCCCACCAGCAAACTTCCATCGCCGGCGAGCCGCAACTGCTCGCCGTCGGGTCCGATCGCGTCGCCGTTCGAGATGTCGCCGCGCCAGGGCGGCTCGGTGGCGTCTGTGTTGCAGAAGAACTCGACGAGTCGTCCGTCTTGCACGAGCGTCTCTCGTGGAAGGCCGCCGGCATCGCGCGGCGGTCGAGCGGGGATTGAGCCCTTTACCGAACCGAACATCGCACCGCCCGCGGCATCCGCCGAGTCAGGCGATATCCACCATCCGGCAAGCGAGCGGTTCTCGGGAGCGCCCGTCGTTCCGTATGCGGCGATGCGCTCGATAAAGATCTGGTTTCCAGGTTGACGTTCGACGGTGAATCGTAAGTAGCGAGCGTCGAGTGCGACGTCGAGCGTCTTTTCAACTTCCGATGCGTCGCTCGTCACGGTAATCGTGCCCGCGTCGCGCAGCACGTCGCGCGACGTGCCGGCCGCAACCCGGATCGTCACCGGGACCTTGGTTCGAACGACTGCGCCGACTCTATCGATGTGTGCGGCTGAAGGAAGCTCGTACTCGAACTCGACGGGACGATTGAATCCGGGGTCGACGAGGAAACCGTTGTCGATAAGGAGTGCCGCTCCGGGTGAGTTGCTTCCGAGCGTCCAACGACGAATGATCGCTCCGTTGGACACGGTCAAGAGATTCGGATCTTGCGTCGGGCTGGGTGCCCCCGCCGGGCTCGCCGACGGCGAGGTCGTTGGAGTAGGGCTCGCCGGAGGCGCGCTCACCGAGGGCATCGCCGAGGCGGTTGGGCTTTGTGGTGCGCTCGCTTCGACCGGTGCGGTGGGAATGGCAACGGCTACCGCAGAGGCGACCGGCCCCGGGCGCGGTGCCGTAAACCGGAGCACCGCAATACCGATGAGCACGATCGCTACGATTGCTGTGGCAACAGCCAAGCGCACGCGCATGACGCTAGCATACTACTTAGCGTTTACTACGTGAACCAACTGAGCGTTCGGTTGTGCGCCGCGCGAACCTTGGGCTGCTAGTTTTCGAGCTTCGGCTCGCTGCGCGGAAGCGAGAAGGCAATCAGCGCTCGCACTGGCGAGAGTCCCCGGCTGACGACGGCATACGGCGTGACGATCAAACCCAGCTCTTGCAGGCGTGAGGCGGCCGAAAGCAGCTCGTTGCCGCTGGTGACGACGTCCTCGAGCAGCAACGCTCGCTGGCCTGCGTGATAGGGTCCCTCGACGTACTCGTTTGCGAAGGCGCCGTAGCCTTTGGGTTTCTTGCGCACCGCGATCATCGGAATTCCCGACATCTGCGAGACGGCCGTCGCGATGACCACGCCGCCCAGCTCGGTTCCGGCGATCAAATCGGGACTTACCTCCGCGATGACCGGGGTGAAGAGCCGAGCGATTTTCCGCAGGACGTGCGGGTCGGAGAAGAGCCGAAATTTATCGATGTAATAGTCGCTGGGGCTGCCGCCGGCGAGAATGTAATCGCCCTGGGTTAACGCGCGTTCGACGATGATCTTGCGCAGCCACGCGATTTCCTGCATTCCTAAATGGTCCACTGCCAGGCGTTCCACGACTCGACGACCGGATTTGGAGCGAAGCCTTTGAAATCCACACTGATCGGCTCCATTTGGCGCAGCCACATCGTGTAGACGGCCGGATTGTCCCGCGCCAGCAGCTCTTGAATATGATAGTAGGCCGCGGTGCGCGACCGCCGATCGTAGTGTGTCAGCGCGGCCTGCTGAGCGGCTTGCATGCCGGGGCTGCAATAGCGTGAATAGTTGTAGCCGCTGGGCGGAAAGTTCTGACACTGCAGCTGCGTGCTGTCGTCGGGATCGATGCCCGCATACCATCCTGAGACCGTAATGTCGAATCGGCCGAGCTGCAGGATGCCGCCCATGCCTGCCGGCGCGTAAAGCATGTCGCCGGGATAGAACTTGATCTCCGACTCGATCCCGGCTTGGCGTAACATCGCTTGCACTTCGACTGCCTCGCGCCGGCGCGTCGCGCTCGAATTATTCGTAACCATGAGGAGATCCAAACGCTGGCCGTTCTTGCGCACGATTCCGTCCGGGCCTGGTGACCAGCCCGCTTCGCCCAACAGCTTTCGCGCCATTGCCGGATCGTGCGGAGAGGAACGAACGTGCGGGTTGAAGGCCCACATCCAGTCGGGAAGGTCTTCCGTCGCGACCGTCTGCATGTTGTATGCGAGCTTTTGCGCGAGCTCTTGCTTGTCGATCGCGTAGGCGACGGCCAGCCGCACGCGCGGATCGCGCAGGAACGGAGTCGAGCAGTTCATCTGGAGGTAGTAGTAGCCGTTGACGTTTACCCAGACGATTCGCACGTCGGGCGCTTCGCGCAAGGACAGGTACGTTTCGATCGATGCCTGGAACATATAATCGATCGCATGCGTGCGCAAGAGGTTAACCGACGTCTCCTCGTCGGGAACGATCTTGACGTCGATGCGCTGTAAGCCGGGCTTTCCCATGAAGAAAGCATCGTTGCGCTCGAGCGTAATGTGATCGCCGCGTGCCCACTCGACGAACTTGAAGGGGCCGTCGGTCACGTCCGGCTTGTTGTTGAACGATATCTGATTGAGGTTGGGGTATTGTGCCAAAACGTGCGCCGGAGCGATCATGTACGGTTGATCGCTTTCGGCAAAGAAGGTGTTCACGAACGGCGAGAACCTCTGCTTGAGATGCACGACAACGGTATAGGGGTCGGGCGTGTCGATGCTCGAGATGATGTCGTAGCCGTGGCGCGATACGACATTGTTGTCCGGATTCATGAGCGCCTGCCAGGACCACTTGACGTCGTGCGATGTCAATGCTACTCCGTCCGTCCAGCGGAGGCCCCGCCGAAGATGATAGGTGATCGTCAAGCCGTCGCCACTGATTCCGCGATTCTCGAGCGTCGGTACGCCCGACGCCAGCATCGGCACCGGATTCCCTTTCGAATCGGCGCTCAAGAGCGGCTCGAACATCAAACGGTCGACGAAGACGTCGGTCGTATTTGAGTTCAGCAACGGATTGAGATTCTTCAAATCGCTTTGAACGGCGACGCGCAACACGCCGGGTTTGGTCCACGAATGCCTTCCGGCGCCAACCTCTTCCCCCGTTTTCGTGCACGCCGCAAACGCAAATGCTAACGCCACTAGGATGGAGGCCGTGCGGAATCTCACGGATGTAGAATCAAGACTCAGACCGCGGCTTTCGGTCCGACTTTATTCCCTGGAACCGGGTCGTACCGTTCGTGGCGCCAAGAATACGTTCCTAAGCCTTGCGTCGCGGTTCGTAGCTCGGTGATGTAGCGCGAAAGCTCGACGGCCGGCACGTAGGCCTCGACGATGTCGAATCCGGCGCGCTCGTCGGGGTTCATGCCGAGGATCTGTCCTCGCTTGCCGGTGAGCTGCTGAATGACGGCCGAGGTATAGTTCGTGGGTACGATCGCGCGCACGTGGGCAATTGGTTCGAGCACGACCGGATTGCACTTCGGCAGCGCTTCGCGCACACCCATGCTCGCCGCGGTTTTGAACGATTGTTCGCTCGAATCCACGTCGTGATACTGACCGTCGAAGAGGGTCACGTGCATGTCGGTGACCGGGTTGCCGTTCGGGCCGTGGGCGAGCGCTTCGCGGACGCCCTTTTCTACGGCTGGGATGAACTGCCGCGGCACGACGCCGCCGACGATCTTGTCTTCGAAGGTGACGCCTGCGCCTCGCTCGCGCGGTTCGAAGCGCAGCCACACGTCGCCGAACTGCCCGTGGCCGCCGGTCTGGTGTTTGTATCGCGAATGAACTTCGGTACCACCGGTGATCGTTTCCAGATAGGGAATCGTCGGCGCGGCCGTTTCAACTTCGACCTTATATTTGCGGGCTAGCCGCTCGACCGCGATCGAAACGTGCTGTTCCCCACGGCCGAGTAGAAGCAACTCGTGCGTAACGTCCGCTCGCTCCAATCGCAGCGCCGGATCCTCGTCGACGATACGGGCCATCATCTGCGACATCTTTGCTTCGTCAATTCGTTCCTTCGGCTTCACGGCAACCGCGAAGACGGGATCGGCGACCGGCACGCGGGCCAACAGCACCTTGTGTCCGTTCGACGTGAGCGTATCGCCGGTCGAGACCGATTCCAGGCGTGCGAGCCCGACGATCATTCCGGAGACCGCTTCGGGAAGCGGCTCCTGCTTTTTGCCCTGGAGCCGATAGAGGCCGCCGAGCCGTACTTTTTCGTCGCGTTTGGCGATGTTGGTAAGGGTTGCGTCTGCTTTGATCGTTCCCGAGAGAATTCGGACGATCGATAGCTTTCCGCTTTGCGGGTGAATGCTGGTTTTGATGACGCGCGCGACGACCGGCGCGCCGGGGTCCGATTCGATTGGCCGTCCTTCGGCATCCACTTGCGACGCGTCGGCCGGCGAAGGTAGCCAGGTTTCGATCGCTCGCACGAGCGCCGCGACGCCGGCGCCCGAGAGTCCGGCGGCGACGAGCACGGGAACGACTTGATCGTGCGAGCATTCGGCGCAAAGATCGCGTTCGATCTCCTCGAGAGGCGGCTCCACGCCTTCGAGCAGCTCCTCCAGTAAATGATCGTCGAAGTCCGCCATCGCTTCGAGGAGCTCGGCGTGCATGCGACCGGCGTGATCTTGCAAATCGGCGGGGATGGGCTCTTCGCCCGCATCGAACCGATAGGCTTTCATTTGCGCCAGATCCACGTAACCGGAGAACTGTTCGGCACTGCCGATTGGCAACTGTTCGGCCACGACGTGCCGGCCATAGGCGCTCTGCAGAGCGGCCAGCGTTCCTGCAAAATCCGCGCCGGGGCGATCCATCTTATTGACCACGAAGATGTGCGGCATCCGCACCGACTCTAAGCAGTCAACGACCGCCTGCGTCTGCACGACGCGGCCGGGATCCGCCTCGACTACCACGATCGCAGCGTCGACGCCCGCAAGTGCCTGTTTGGTCTCTTCGAAGAAGTCGATGAACCCGGGCGCATCGACGATGGTGATGTCCACGTCGTCGGCCGTAGTATGCGCGAAGCCCACCGTTGTTGATTGGAGGTGCTTGTGGTCTTCCGGCTCGTGATCGGTGACGGTCGTTCCATCGGCGATCGATCCGCGTCGTCCGATGGCGGCGCAATTGGCCAGGATCGCTTCGACGAGCGTTGTCTTGCCCGCGTGATGGGGTCCAACGAATGCGATATTTCTAAGGCGCACGATATCCGCCACTGCTCAGTCCCCTATAAAAAACGGGTGTTAGCGGCGCTTTGCCGCGGGTTTTTTCTTTTTGACGCTCTTCTTCGCGTTGACGCTCTTCTTCGCGGGTCCGGCGACGGTCCGCTTCGGTTTCGCCGGGCGGCGCGGTGCGGCGGTCTTTGCTGCCGGTTTCTTGCGAACGGGCTTTTTGCTGGAGGCTTTTTTCGTAACCTTCTTGCCGCCGCCACTCTTGCTGGAGGTCTTCTTAGCAACGCTCTTGTGGGCGGGCGCCGCCTTTTTCGCGACGGGTCGCGGCGGCTTTACAGCGGGCTTCTTTGCGTTGGCCGTTGCGGCCGGTGGTCGCGCGGGCTTTTTCTTTTCTGGAGCGGCGGGTTTGGCTACGCGCGCGGCCTTGGCTTTGGTCGCCGACGATGTCGAGTCGGCGCTGCGGCGAGACGTGCTCGCAGCCGGCGGAGTCGCGACGGTGGGGCGCTTCGGCGTGCGAGCCGAGTCGCCGGCGCGCTTCTTCGGCCCGCTTTCGCGCGTGGCCCGGCCACCTTCGCGATGTACCGGCTCCTCTTCGGGCAATCCCAGCTCGGCCCGGCCATAGCCTGTGATGCTGCTGCCCGGCACGACCGGCTGACGGCCTGCTTGAGCCTGCGCCTCAAGATGTTCTCGCGTCGCACGCAACGCAACCCGTGCCAGCCTCCCCGCGACTGGAAAGACCAACTCGTTGATGTGCGCGTCGTCAAGCAATCCGAGGATGACGTCGAACGCATTGCCTTGATCCTTCGGACTGTGCGCGTCAGATCCGATCGCAAGCCCGACTCCGCGGGCTTTGGCCTTGCGGATCAGCCTCGCGTTGGCTTCGAGGTACTTCTTTTTGCGATCGTCGGGATGGTCGCGGTAGAGGAACCGCGTGTTGATCTCGACGGCCACGCCTCGCTGATGGCAGATATCGAGCAGACGATCCTCGTAGTGCTCGAGTGTCCTTTGGGCCGGCCAGCGCCCGAGCGTCGCCGGAACGTAGAAGTGCCCGGCGATGTGCGTGGGCAGCTTCTCTAGATCGTCGAACAACTTGGCGGTGTAGAGTTCCCAGAGCGTCTCCGTGCTTACCGCCTCGTAAAGATCGATAAACTCCTCACTGTCAAAGGGCCACGGCCAGTCTGCCCCTTTTTCCGGATGTTGGATCGGAACGAAATGCACCGAGCGGATAATTCCGTCGGGGCGCAGGGCGTCCACGATGTTCTGTGCATCGGGCCGCGCGCGCGGATCGTTGTCCATCTCAGCGCCGATCGCGAATCGCATGCCCCGGCGCAACCCCTCCGAGACGATCGCGGCGTGCGGCGGGTCGACGCCGGCCGTTTCGGCCGCACCGATCAGGTCGCCAGCCTGTGCCAGCTTGAGCGCCCGGCGGACCGTGGCGACTGCTCCAGGATCTTCGAATGTCAAATAGTTGGCGTGGTCGGCAACCATCAAAAAGCGTGGAGATAAGCGGCGGCAGGCGTGGTAGAACCAGAGGAACAGCATTCGGGCAGAATACGCGAGCGGCCGTTCCTCCGTAAAAGGCCGGTGATCGCCTTTGGCGTGACCGTGGATGTCGGGGATGGCGGCGATCCGAGGATCGGTCATCTGATGAAAAGTACGCGAATCGCCACCTTCGCTAGGGTTGGCGTCTAGCCGCGGTAGCCCTCCATTTGAAGAAGCCGCGCCTTCATTTCCAGTCCATAAAAATAGTCGTGCAGGTCTCCCGACGAGTCGACGACGCGGTGGCACGGAAAGAGCAGCGGAAGCGGATTGCGCGCCATTACGCGGCCGACCGCGCGCGCGGCTTTAGGCCGTCCGATCTGCGTCGCGACCCATGCATACGAACGAACTTCGCCGGGCGGGATGCGAGCCGCCGCCCGAAGCGCAGCTTGTTCGAACGGTGTCAGATTGCTGATATCAACGACCGCGTCGTCGACCTTCCAGGTACTGAAAAATCGTTCGATGGCGCTCACGAGCCATGGTGGCGCCTCTCCCTGCACGACGCGGCGACGTAGACGGCGCTCGGCGCGGGCGGCAACTTCTTCGGGTGAACCGGCGGTGTCCAGGCTAAGATAGGCGATGCGGTTGTCTTTGAATCCGGCATAGAGCCGTCCCAGTGGCGTGGAGATCGCGGAGAGCACGATCGGCGCGGCCATCGCGCCCTTGAGCGCCGCAAGATGTTGGATGACCTTTTTCGCGAGGTCGCACGAAGGTTCGGGAAGCGGCAGACAGGAGAGGCAGTAAGCGACCCCCGCGTATTGTTCGTAAACCGCCTGACAGGAGGGACAGGCTCGAAGATGAGTATGGACGGTCTCTTTTAGCGAGGCTTGGCACTCGCCGCGAAGCTCGTCCCATAATGCATCGACGTCACGACAACGCATGAGCGGGAAC
>Ga0182018_10001960_pt1 | contig 21870 bp, 19 predicted proteins | sample 812P2MmetaG_FD_120490 | JGI IMG/M metagenome (GOLD analysis project Ga0182018, IMG submission 120490) | Permafrost microbial communities from Stordalen Mire, Sweden - 812P2M metaG | ecosystem: Environmental > Terrestrial > Soil > Wetlands > Permafrost | place: Sweden: Stordalen | collected...
CGGCGTCGTTGCGGTTCATGTAGACGGGCGCGCCCGTGGCCAGTTTGAGCTTCTGGGCGCCGCCGATATGGTCGATGTGCGCGTGGGTGATCACGATGGCTTTGACCGTCAGGCCGTGCCGGGCGACCGCTTCGAGAACCCGCGCGATGTCGTCGCCGGGATCCACCACGATGGCTTCGCGGCTCTGTTCGTCGCCGAAGACCGAGCAGTTGCACTGTAATATTCCCACCGGAAGGACCTCGTGGATCATAAGCCGATTGTATACTCTAGGCTATGGCTGACGTGATCTACGTAGTGATGCGCTGGCTGCACATCGCCTCCATGGCGACCTTGATCGGCGGGATGATCTTCGGCCGCTTGGTGATGACGCAAGCGGCGGACGGGCTTTCGCCGGAGTCCCGCGATAGCTTTCTGGATCGAGCCGCGCTGCTCCATCGGCCCCTGGTTTTCGCCGCCATGGCCGGACTGGTGATTTCCGGCTGTTACAACATCTTCACCAATCTCGGCCATACGCCGCTCTATCACATGCTGCTGGGGATCAAGCTGCTGCTCGTGATGCATGTATTCGCCGTCGCGATTCTGATCGCCCGGCCGCACAATCCGCGGCGCGCCCGGATGATGGCGGGGGCGGTTTTCTCCGGGTTGACAATCATCGCGATCTCGGCGTATTTGCGGCATATTTTCTGATGGCGGGAAGAAAGAACGATTAGCCGCCGATGAACGCGGATGAACGCGGATAAGAAAAGACTTGGTTTTATCGGCGTGTATCGGCGTTCATCGGCGGCTAATATCGTTCCGGCGAATCGCCAACACTGAGACTCCGGACCAGGACGACCGCCAGCGCCCGCTATGCCGCTTCGCGGCACCCGTCGCTCGAGCGACTGATGGCGGCGGAGTGGTGCGGCCACAGGCCGACCGAACAGGTGGGCGCACGCAACTCGTGCGTGCCGGAGACCGGATGAGGCACCCTCGAATTGAAATACTCATCCCAGCCCGTGACTTCCCTGTCACCGAATTCCCACTCCAAACGTCAGTCTATGCATGCATCGACGCGCTATAAGATATGCGTTCTATTCCATTTCTCTCACATTCGTCCTCTTGCGCCAGCTTACGGCGGCGGCGCCACCCACCAACGAGTGGATGGTAATCCTGGCGGAACCGCCGGTAGTCGAACGATTCCCGGGGCGTATCGAGCGGACGCAGGCCGCCTCGGAGCCCTACCGGCAGCACCTCCGCGATGTTCAGCAGAGCCTCCGCGGCCAAATCGAAGCCATGGATGTGCGCGTGACCGGCGCCGTGCAGCACCTGCTGAATGGAGTATTTGTGCGCGCGACGCCCCAGCAGGCGGCGATTCTGCGGGGTCTGCCCGGTGTCGCGGCGGTGGTCCCATCGCGGCGCTATCGTCTCGACGATCAGCTTAGTTTGAGCAATGTCCAGCAGGCCTGGAACGCCTCCGCGATCGGCGGACAGGGCAACGCCGGACAGGGGCTGAAGATCGCGATTATCGATACCGGAATCGACCAGACTCACCCCTCGTTTCAGGACAGCTCGCTCACGCCACCCGCCGGTTTTCCAAAGTGCGACGTCCCGGCGAACTGCGCCTTCACAAACAACAAGGTGATCGTCGCGCGGAGTTACGTGAGCACCCTGACGGCAGGCAGTAGTGCGAGCAATCCGGCAGCCGACTCGCGGCCCGACGATCTCTCCGCCCGCGACTTCGACGGGCATGGAACCGCGGTGGCGTCGGTTGCGGCGGGAGTGGCATCCACTTATTCTGGGACGGCGATCTCCGGCGTGGCGCCCAAGGCGTTTCTCGGCAATTACAGGATCTACGGCTCGCCGGAAGTAAACAACAGCGCCACCACGGCTGGAATCCTGGAGGCGCTGGACAACGCGGTAACGGACGGCATGGACGTGGTGAATTTTTCCTCCGGCGGGCCGGCTTTCGAATCGCCGCTCGACGCGGGCGCGGTCTGCGACCAACCCGCCGGCCAGCCTTGCGACCCGATCGCCGCGGCCTTTGAGAGCGCCATGAAGCTGGGGCAAGTGATCGTCGTCTGCGCAGCCGGCAACGCCGGCGCGACCGGCTATCAATACCTGACGAACGGCGCCGCCACGTACGGCACCGTGGCGTCGCCGGCTTATACGCCGTCCGTTATCGCGGCGGGCGGCATTCAAAACGACGTGACTTATGCCGACACGCTGGTCGTATCCGGGAGCGGAGTCCCCTCGAATCTGGCCATGCTCTACGATACCCCGAGCGGCGACGGCCCTACTCTGCCGGCGCCTCTGACCGCGCCCATGATCGATGTCACCGCAGCCGGCCTGGATCCTTTATTGTGCATCGCACCCCCGGCGGGGTCTTTGAGCGGCGCCATCGCCCTGATCCTGCGCGGCACCTGCACTTTCCTTGTCAAAGTGGATAACGCACAATCGGCCGGTGCGGTGGCCGTCGTCTTTATCGACAACAGCTCCACTCCGAGCAGCCTGACCGGGTGGGGCGGCTTGGGCGGCACAACGATTGCGGCGTTCATGGTCAGCCAATCGGACGGTCAAAACCTGCAGAGTTTCGTGGATGGAAGCACCGGAACCATGGTGACGCTCAACCCGGCGCCCATACAGGTGCCGGCCAGCACGCTGGGAATCACTCCGGAAGCCGTCGCATACTTCGCTTCCCGCGGTCCCACCGTTGGCACCTACGGTTTGAAACCCGACGTTTCGGCGGCAGCGACAAGTTTTATGCTGGCGGCTGAAGACGTGGATCCCTATGGCGACCTCTTCTCGTCCAGGCGATATGCCGTGGCCGACGGAACCAGCTTCGCGAGCCCCATGCTGGCGGGCGCAGCGGCGTTGTTGAAGCAGGCTCAACCCGGGTTGACGCCTCTGCAGGTGAAGTCGGCGCTGGTGAATTCAGCGACGCTGGCGGGAATCCTGAATCAGGCCGGAACGGGTCCCGCCGCGGTTGCGGACGTGGGTTCGGGTCTTCTGCAGGCCCAGAATGCGGTGCTCTCGCCGGTTCAGTTCGTCCCTTCGACGGTATCCTTCGGCCTGCTGAGCGGTGCGCTGCCGGCGGCACAAACGTTGACGGTTACCAACATCTCCGGGGCGCCGCTCACCTACACGGTTTCGCCGATCACCGCCGCTCCGGCCACCCAGGTGGTTGTGACCAATTCGGGTAGCTCGATTTCCGTGAAGCTCTCCGGCTCCGTACCGCCGGCGGGCCGCTATGAAGGCGTGATTAATGTAAGTGGCGCCGCCGTTCCCTTGCATATTCCGTACTTATTTCTGGTGTCGAGTAACACCACCTACGACGTCATCTCGCTTTACGGCAGCAACTTCGACGGTCCCGTGAACCAGCAGATTCCAGCAACTTACGGAGGATTCGCCATTCGTGTGATCGATCGATACGGGGCGTCGATCTCGAACGCACCCGTGCAGTGGGCGGAGGTACAGGGAGGTGGACGAATACTCACGCAAGACACCAACACCCTGACCGATGCGAACGGCGTCGCAGGCGGCACGGCGCTGCTCGGCCCGGCTGCCGGGCCGCAGGTGTTCAGCGCCACGGTCGCGGGTCTCACCCTCGACTTTACGGGAAATGCGCGCGTGACGCCGGCGATCACCCCGCGAGGGATCGTGGACGGGGCTAGTTTTACGGCCGGCCGGGCGGTCGCCCCGGGTTCGATCATTTCGATTTTCGGAACCAACCTTTCCGACACCACCGCCCAGGCGCTGCAGTTTCCCCTTCCGTTGGGGATTGTCGCCGGGCTTAGCGCCGTGGCATTCAGTTTCGACATTCCTTCCGCCGGCGTCAGCCTGCCGGCTCATTTCCATTATGTAAGTCCAACCCAAATCAACGTGCAGGTTCCCTGGGAGCTGGCTAACTATAGCTCGGCCACGGTGAAAGTGATTATCAACTATACGTACAGCTCGGAGTACACATTAAGTCTTGCTACTTATGCGCCCGGATTCTTTTTGGAGCCGCCGAACGGGCCGCCGATAGCGGCCGCTCTCGACCTGAGCAACAATGTGATATCCGCCAGCCACCCGGTGACGCGCGGGAACGTAGTCCAATTATTTCTCAACGGGTTGGGGCCTGTAAATAACACGCCCCCGGACGGTTGGCCGGCCACGAACGCTTCCTCCACGACCCTCGCGACCCCTACAATCACGATCGGAGGGCAACCCGCCACGGTCAGTTTTAGCGGCCTGGCTCCCGGCTATGCGGACTTATACCAGATAAACGCGGTTGTCCCGACGGGCATCGGGACGGGATTGCAGCCGGTTACGTGCAGCATCGGTGGAGTGTCCTGCCAGACGGTGAATTTATACGTGAATTGATGCGGCCGCCGGCGCTCTCGCCTGCCGGGCCGACACAACCGTTTTCCGGCCTGGCGAATATCGCGGATTTCGGTATACTTGAGGTGACCGGGTGAAGCCGTGGCCGAACTGAATCGCCAACACCGAGACTCCGAAGCGGACGACCGTCCGATAGTTGCCCGCTATGCCGCTTCCGGGCACCCGTCGGTTGAGCGATTGATGGCTGAGCAGGGTACCGTGCCGATCACGAACGCGTCCACGCTGCACGGCGACTTCTGGCCCGAGGAAGAGCCCATTGAGGCCTTTCTCGAAACCCTTCACGAGTGGCGCGGCCATAGGCGGACTGACCCGGCGGCCTGACGCAAGTCGTCGTTGACACCGACGTGCTATCGTTCCTTTTCAAGAATCACCCAATTGGACTCCTCTACGATTTAGACCTCTCCGGGCGCATTGTCTTGATCTCGTTCATGACGGTGGCGGAGCTGGAGCGATGGGCGGTCCAATACCGATGGCGTGAGCATCGCCTTCACTGGCTGCACGTATATTTGAACCGAATAACGGCGGTTGACCCGCGGCACGGTCGGAAAGTCCGCGACCTGTCTGGAGTTTCAACTGCCGCGCAGTTCACCCAATGGGTGACAACTGCCTTCGCTGCAAACACTTGCGGCTGAAGGAGAAGACTATTCCGGCGGCGTCTCAGCCGCCGTTTTTAGGTTGAACCGGTTCACGGTGGTGCCCTCAAGTCCGGATCTCTGCCGCAAGTGGGCCAAGGTGATGGCCGGCGCCCAAGCCGCGGGCCGCCTTATTGAATGCGCCGATGCCTGGATCGCCGCCACCGCCTTGCTGTACCCTGCGCCCCTCGTGACACACAACCGGAGCGATTATCTCGGCGTCTCGGGCTTGACGCTGATTTCCCACCGATAAGGGCGCTACGGATCAAACCCGGCCGACGCGGCCCTTTTTTCACCACCCTGCTACATTGAGAGAATGAGTGAAGGATACGACGCACTGCGCGACGGCGCAGCCTGGCTGGATCTCGATTCGCGGGGCCGCATCGTGGCGCGCGGGCGCGATCGGGCCCGGCTGCTGCATGCCATCACCAGCAACGAAGTCAAGAAAATGGTCCCCGGCGACAGTTGCTATGCCTTCCTGCTCAGTCCGCAGGGCCGCATCCAGGCAGACCTGCACCTGCTCTGTCTGGACGGCCATTTCCTGATCGACACCGAGGGCAGCTTGCGCGAGAAGGTCCCCCAGTTGATCCGCCGCTACATCATCGCCGACCAGGTGGAACTGGAAGACGTCACCGCGCAGACCGCGTGCATCGGCGTGGAAGGCCCGGCGGCTGAGTCGCTGCGGCTTGCGCCCGGCGAACAGACCATCGCCCCGTTTACGGTGACTGGCCAGCCGGGATACCGCATCTATTGCCCCGCGGCAAGCAAGTCGGCGCTGGTCGAGCAACTGGAAACCCTGGGCGCCAAAGCGGCCAGCGCGGACGACGCCCGCATGGTCCGCATCGAAAACGGCAAGCCGCTTTACGGCGAGGATATCCGCGACACCACGCTGCCGCAGGAAACCCAGCAGATGCAGGCGGTCAACTTCAATAAGGGCTGCTATCTGGGACAGGAGATCGTGGAGCGGATCCGCGCGCAGGGCCGGGTGAATAAGAAACTGGAACGACTGGAGTTGGAAGGAGCGGAACCGCCCGCACCGGGTACGAAGCTACAGGTGGACGGCCGCGATGCCGAGATTACGTCGGCCATTTATTCGGCGCACTTCGGCAAAGTAATCGCGCTGGCGTACGTGCGGACGGCGTAGAGGCGTCCGCTCCGTGTGATAGAATTCGGCTCATGAAACGCGCCTTGTTTCTCCTCGCACTTTTCGCGCTGCTCACGACGCTGCTGTTTTCCGCCGATATTTCGGGCAAGTGGAAAGGCATGTTTGTGGGAGCCGACCGCGACCGGGAGCTGACTTTCGACTTCACTGTGAAAGGGGAAGCCCTCACTGGAACGGTGAGTGGAATGCTAGACCATGCGGTCGAAATCAAAGACGGCAAGATTCAGGGAAGCGCGGTGACGTTTTCCATCCAGTCCGAATATCAAGGGCAGGCCGTGAAATTGCTGTATAAGGGGCAGGTTTCCGCGGGCGAAATCCACTTCACGATCGGCACCGAGGAAGGCGGCTGGAGTACGGAACTGGTGGCCAAAAAGTCGTAGACTCTATCCGGCTCGCAACTTCTCCAGCAAATCGTCCGGGACATGCAGATTTCCGCCGTACCCGGTGCCCAGCATCACGCCGGGTTTTACCGCCCCATGGAAGTCCGACCCGCCGGTCACCAGCATGCCGTATTGTTTCGCCAGCCCCAGATACCGCTCGGTATCTTTCCGGTCGTGATCGCTGTGATACGCCTCGATGGCGTTCAGGCCGGCATCGCGCAACTCGGGCATGAGCGCGGGCACGTCGCCGTTCACGCGCACCGGATGCGCCAGCGATGCGATCCCGCCGGCCTTCCGAATCTGCTGGACGCCCTCGGCAAATAAGGGCTCCCGCCGGTATACGTAGCCCTCGGCCGATTCGTCCAGGTATTGGTCGAATGCCTGCCGGATGTCGGTTGCGTAATCCTTCTCCACCATAATTTGGGCAAAGTGCGGCCGGCCGGTCATTCCGCGGCCGCGTGCTTCGGCCTCTTCGATCGTGATATCGAAACCGAGCTCTCGCAAACGTGCCGCGAGCCTCACATTGCGCTCCCGCCGCGAGGCCTGCAGATCCAACACCCATTCGCGAAAGCCCGCCAACCCGTCTTGCTCCAGGAAATAGCCCAGCAGGTGGACTGAGTGGCCATGCAACTTGGTGGAAAGCTCGATGCCGCACACCAGTTCCAACCCGGCTGCGGCCGCGGCGGCGAGTGCCTGGTCATAGCCGGCGAAGGTGTCATGGTCGGTGACGCCAAGGGTGGTCACGCCCGCGCGGACTGCCTCTTCCACCAGTTGCGCGGGGGAGCAACTGCCGTCAGATTCGTTGGTGTGCGAGTGCAGATCGATCAAAGGAAATCAGGCCTAAGCGTTCCAGTGTAGCCCAAATACGGTCGGCACTCTGCTGGGGGGTTTCCTCCGCCGAGCGGATGGTGACTTCGGGCGCGAGCGGCGGCTCGTACGGATCGGAGACTCCCGTGAATTGCCCGATCTCGCCGGCCAGCGCTTTGCGGTAAAGACCCTTCACGTCCCGCTCGGCCAGCACTTCCAGAGGGCACTCGGCATATACTTCCACGAAGCCGGGGATTCGCGAGCGCAGCTCGTCGCGCACCGCCCGGTAGGGAGAGATGGCCGCCGCGATGGCGATGACGCCGTTGCGCGCCAGCAACTGGCAAACGAAGCCGATGCGGCGGATGTTCTCGTCGCGGTCTTCCTTGCGGAAGCCCAGCCCTTTGGAGAGGTGTTCGCGCACCTCGTCGCCATCCAGCACTTCCACCTTGGCGCCCTGCGCGCGCAGGCGCTCCGCCACCAAACGCGACACGGTGCTCTTGCCGGCGCCCGAGAGGCCGGTGAACCACAGGACGAAGCCCTTATGCATCGCGCCTCACCGTGCCGTCCGCAGCGAAGTGGATCCCGCATTCCTTGGCCGTCTGGTCTTCCCACCACCAGCGGCCGGCCCGCTGGTCTTCTCCCGGCGACACGGCGCGCGTGCACGGACCGCAGCCAATGCTGGTATACCCACGCGCGTATAAAGGATGCACCGGCACACCGTTCGCGCGAATATATTCGTCCACCTGTTCGGAACTCCAGTCCGCCAGCGGGCAGAGGCGGATGCGGCCGTCCACTTCCTCCACCTTGCGCACAGTGGCGCGTGTGCCGGATTGCTCGCGCCGCAGCCCCGTGGCCCACGCGTTGAACTCACGCAGTTTGCGTTCGAAGGGCCGCACTTTGCGGATCTCGCAGCACATCGCGCGCAACTCCGGGCTGCGGTAAAAGAGGTTCGGCCCGTGCTCGGCGACCATCGGATCCAGTTCCTCGGGTTGCGGAGAAACGGTTTCGACGGAGATTCCGTAGCGCTCGCGCACTAGCTCCATCATGCGGTAGGTTTCTTCCGGCAAACGGCCGGTATCCAGCGTGAAGACGCGGCAGCCGGCGGATCCGGCGGCGCGGCAAGCCAAGTCGACAATCACCATCCCTTCCTTTTGGAAACTGGTGGCGATGGCGAACTTCTCCCTGTGCGTCGAAATCGCCCAGGAGAGGACGTCGGCGGCTGGAAGTTGTTCGAGATCGCGAGATAATCCCAATCTCTATTGAGATTATCATGGAGGCCGGCTGCCTCGACTGGCTACGTAATCCTGCACCCCGCTCGGCTGAAGAACCGGCGAAGAAACAGCGAAAACACCTCCCGCCGCGACCGCGTCTTCATCACGTTTGGTGGCCTGCGGGGCCATGGGGCACTCCTTGACAGTCGCGGTTCGGTGAGAGGCCTCCGCAGTGAGCCGCGACCGTTAGGGCCGGTGGTCAGCCCAGCACGCGGAGGGTCTCAAGCTCCGGTTGTTCCGTGCCGGCCAAGTCCATCACCCGAACCCTCATGCCCTCGCGTAATTCCTGCAAGCGGACCTCGAGTCCGCCGGAGAAGCACAGGGCATCGCGATAGGTGTTGACCGCGGCCGAGGTTTGCGTGAATACGGCTTCCTCCTGCCCGCCCACGCCCCACTGTTGCTGTAGGCGGGCGGGTATATCGGAAACCAGCAGGCGCGCACCTGGCGGAAGGCATACGGCGCAGACGGCCGGTGCGGCGGTGGGATCGACGAACGCTCGAAGTTTCTGCCAAATGGTTTGCCGCCCGGGTGGGCGCAGTACGGTTGCGGCCCGCACGCCCGCGGGCGATGCCAATCCAAGGGATCCGGTGGGAAACCGGTGGGTCACCAGTTCCTCGCCCTCTTGAGCCAAGCGATTGGGAACAGCCATCAGAGAATAGTCACACATGGTTTGAAGTCTCCTCCCTACTCTGAGTTTGCGCCCGGACCGGGGAATTGACAATCGGAAAATGTTCCGTTCCGAACCTCTCCGCCGTGTAAGGGGCTAGCGTACTCGTTCGTACATATAGCATATTCTCATCCAAGGATGACCCTGGAGGAGGGGAGCGAAGCGACCGGCCGCCGGGACTCCTTTCTGACTAGAGTTTGAACTGCTCGGTGCCGACCAACGGGAGGCCGCGAGCGGCTTCCCTGTGTCGGCGTCTTGGTTTTCCTTAATAGGACCTGTTTGTCTTTTAGGCTCTTGCCGCTCGATCCGACCAAAAACGAACGGCGGTCCATGGTGCCTCCTGGAAACAGACATGATAACGCGGCGAGCAACGAGGACCTACCCGGTAGAGGGGCAATATCGGTATGGGCATTGCGCGCAGGAGTAGTGCGCGCGCGCTGCCGGCGTCCGATGAAGACGGGATTTCAAGGTGGCCGAGCGGTTTGGCTGGAGGCCGCGCGTCCGGCCGCCCGTCAGAGAACCCCGTACACCACTACCGCGTTGTCGTAATTGGGCACGTAAACGCGCCCGTTCGCTACCGTCGGCGGGACGAACTTTACCAGCGTCCCGAGGCGATCGCGCTCCGGCTTGGCTTCACTGTTCCAGAGTTCCTTCAGGCTTTCGGCGTCAAAGGCGTACAGAACGCCCGCCGCGTTGCCGTGATCGGCGCTCTTCCCCGTGGTGACCGTGCCCCACACCACACCGGTCCCGGCTTTCTTGCCATCCGAAGATACGGTCAGCGCCCCACCCGGCGAACCGTGCGAAGCGGCACTGCCCTTGGCGAACGGCACGGCCGTCAGCGCCTGCCCGTCGAAGTGAAACCCCTTCAGGAAATCGGTTTCGGTCCACAAGTAGATCGTGGGTCCGGCAGGACCGTCCCAATAGACCGGACCCGCAAGGTCGCGCCCGCCGTTCACCTCCACCGTCTGCAACATGCCCCGATCGTCGGGAGTGATTTTCCCAAGGCGCCGGCTGTCGAGCAGGAAGAGCACGCCTTTCTTGTCGCCGCACAGCAGCAGATGGGTGCCGGGAATCAGAAGCGGTCCGGTCGAGCCCAGGTCGGCGTCGCGGTCGTTCAGCGCCGCCCAGTCGTGCGGCGTGAAATAGTCCTCCACTGTGAGGCCGCCGTCGCCTGCCGCCAACTTAATCACCGACATGCCGAAATTCCGCTGCCCGTCCCACGCTCCATTGCCGGTCTCGTAATAGACGTTGCCCTCGGCGTCGACAGCCGGACCGCGCCCGGACTGCCAGATGCCGCCTTCCGGCCCGTCGGGCGTCACGCAAAAGGCGCCGGCCTGCTGGAGTGTCGCGATATCGTAAGCCATCACCCAGCCATGGTAGGGCTCGATGTCCTCGTGCGAGGCCCACGCGATCCAGACTTTCCCTTTTGCGATCGCCAGCGCGGGCCGCTGGTTTCCCGCCCTGGGGTCGAACCGTAACTCGCCGTTCACGGCGTCCTTGGAAGCGCTCTTCACCGAAGCTTCGATGGTTGCCGGCGGAAGCTGATCTTTCCCGCTGCCCAGGTCGAGCCTGTGCAGCCGTTCCACGTAGCGGCCATTCTCCTTGGTGCGCGCAACCAGCAGGATGGCGCTCCGCTCTTCATCGATGGCCGGCGTTCCGAGAATTCCCACGTTGCCGACAATATTCAGGTCGTTGCGATGGGTGATGTCCGAGACCGGCACGGGAGTCACGCCCGCCAGTTCATTGGTAAGATCGCGGACCCATCGGGGCGGCCCGGGCTTCGAGGCGTCGAACGCATACACTTTGTCGTTCATGGTGGCGACGTAGAGCACGCCATCGCGATAGAGCGGCTGTGCATAGACCGCGCCATCGACGTAATAGCCGTACAATTTGCCGAACGAGGCGACGTTTACGTTGGAAGCGTTCAGAATCCTCTCATTGGGATTCGCCCCGGTAGGGTACCGGTCGCAGCGGTTCATCAACACGTTGTCGCCGGCGGCGAGCGCCACCAGCGCGCCTGCCGACAGCAGAACTCCGGTCTTTGTATGGATCACTTCTTCATGATATGCCGCGTTCGCCCTCTCGCCGGAATCGCCGTTCGCCTTCAGTGCGGAAGACTTTCCGCGTTCACCCCGGAATCCGTAGCGTGGGCCAAGCGGTGCGTGAACGGCGCGGCAATGCGTGCGAGTGGCGCCTCAGCAAAACCTGGGACTTGGGCAGACTCCGTCTTCGGAGCCGGCAGAATACATTTCCGGGACGTTGGCGAACGGCGGCGCAGGGGCCTATAATCGGGGTGTATGACGAACGAGACGAACCGGCGTAACTTCCTCCGCGGTGCTACCGTAGCGACCGCCCTTTCCTATTCCCGGATCATGGGAGCGAACGAGAAACTGCGACTCGGCGCGATCGGCCTTGGCGATCGCGGCACGGGCGACCTGGGCAACTTCCTGTTCGATCCGAACGTGGAGGTGGGAGCGCTGTGCGATATCTGGGCCGACAAGATCGACCGCGGCAAGAGCCGGGCGCCGCAGGCCAAAACGTACTCGGACCATCGCGAACTCCTCGCCAACAAGGATATCGATATCGTTCTGATCGCCACGCCGGACCACTGGCACGTGCCCATCGCCATCGACGCGCTCAACGCCGGCAAAGACGTGTACTGCGAGAAGCCGCTTTCGCTCACGCCCGAGGAAGGCCCGCTGGTGGTGAAGGCCGCGCGCGTGAACAACCGCATCTGCCAGGTGGGTATGCAGCAGCGCTCCGGCACGCACTACCTGCAAGCCAAGGCGGAATACTTCGATACCGGAAAGATCGGCAAGGTCACGCTGGCGCGGACGTGGTGGCACGGCAACAGCTACCACCTGCGGAAGGCGCCGGAATCTCTCCGGCAGAAACCGGCCAATCTGGATTGGGTGCACTTTCTGGGCCGGTTGAAATGGCGCGACTGGGATCCGCAGCAATACTACAACTGGCGCGCGTACCTGGATTTCGGGGGCGGGCAGGTAACCGATCTGTTCACCCACTGGATCGACGTGGTGCACATGTTCACGGGACAGGACATTCCGAAATCGGCGGTTGCGGCGGGCGGCGTTTACCAGTACAAGGACGGACGCACCGCGCCGGACACCATCAATGTCCTGCTGGAATACCCGGGTGAAATGACGGCGACCTTCGAGGCCACACTGGTGCCGGGAGCGACCGGCGCGGCGCAGCAATTCTGCGGGACCAATGGGCGCCTGGACATCGACCGCAACGGGTACACCTGGACTCCCACGGGACGGGGCGCCCAGCCGGTTAAGGTGCAAGGCAAGAGCAACGCGCTGGATGTCGAACACATCACCAACTTCCTGGACTGCGTGAAGAGCCGCAAGCTGCCCAACGGCGACGTGCTGATCGGACACCGGTCCGCGCAGGCTTCCCACCTGGGCAATATCGCCTACTTGCAGAAGAGGAAGATCGATTTCGACCCGCTCCGCGAAGAGATTCTGCCGCTGTAGAGCGAACCGCCGGGGTCGTTCAAAGACGGCAGACGACGTTTCAGTCCAGCGCGTCACGGGAACCGGTATCGGCTCACGGTCCGCGGTTCGAACGTGCGATGCCAGCACAACAGCGGGCTTGGCGTCACTGAATTGCGGTTCACGCCAATCATCAGCGCGGGGAACATCGACGGCGTACGGATTCAGTTCCACAAGATCCTCTGCCCGCGGCGGGGAGCGCTGTTCCAAAGTAATGATTGCCGCGAAGAGCTTTCAGATGGTGGGTTCGGGGCGGCTGAATGCCGCGGCTTGCTGGAGTGCCCTGACGTGCGGCTTCAGGAGGGTTCATGGACGGCACCGGCGGGGTTATTTCTGGCGGTCCGCAGTCCCCGTAGCGCCTGAAGCGCCGTCGTGCCACGCCGCGCTTACCAACTCGGTAAGCCAGATGGGACCGCCCTCATAGGAAGGGCCGTTCGATTTCAAGAACGACGGGCAGTCTCCGTCGCTGATCCAGACTCGAGTATCGGCCGGCTGCTTCCCCACCAACGGCGCCAACACTCCACGAATGCCCCCGATATCCACTTTGATGTTATATCGCGTGGCCTGGTGGCTGGCGGTCCCGGTTGAAAACGAATCCGCGCCCTCGGCGGCGATCACCAGTTTGACCAGCAACGGCTTGGGCGTGGCCACCACCATGGATTCGGTAACGGACTGCGCGCCGGGCGCCAAGTTCTTGAGCACGAAGGGCACAATGCCATTGGCCAGGTCCGGAGGCAGTTTCATGTGGGCGCTGTCGACTTTCTCTTGACCCTTATCGTCTGTGGAGCGAACCGTCACCAGGCCGGTGGCGGCGTTGATCGAGACATCCATCGGGTGCTTGAACGTGGGACCCTTTTGCACCAGGCGATCGCTGAGAACGCGGAAATGACCACTCTGTGAAAAGACCACGGTTTCGTCTTGGATCGAGCCGTCCTTGAAATGAAAGACCAAGCGGTTGGTGATCTGCCCGCCATGGGTCACCTGGGTCGAGTCGCCATCGGCGATGATAGCGCCTTCGGGATTGCGAATCACCAGAAAGCCACGCACTTCGCCCTCCAGTTGGCGGACCGCGATGGGCTGCGCCGGCAGAACGGCCGTTTGGAACAGCGCGGCCCATGCAACGGCGATTGCGGCTACTCCGATCGAGCGCATATTTCACCTCGGCAAAGATACAGCAACTTGGTGGCCGAACCGGTTCACGGCCCGCGACCGGGAGAGGCTGTGAGAAAAAACACCGCGGTGGCCGGATAGACAGCCGGCGCCTCCTGCCCACGGTTTTTTTTCACGGCTTCTCACACCCGGGGCTCGGTGAGAGGCTTCCCCGTGAGCCGCGACCGTGAGAAGCCGTTAGCGAAAATGGACAAGCTAAAGCATAGCTAAAGCATGCCCAAGGTCTTCCAACTACTTTGATCGAGTCTTGAGTTAGCGGCTGGATTTCTCAAGACACATTGTGCAGCCAAGGACATTCCTGGCTCTGGGGATGGATTTCGATCTCGTGGCATACTCGAAGGCACACCGTGTTCCGTGGTTCCACGAGATTACGACATCGGGCTTCCCGCACCCCGTGACAATCCGCGGGCGAACCGCGGAACCAAATTCGGTTACCATAATAGCCGCGCGTTGTAGCGCCTCTTTGTGAATCGATTTCCCTTCCTCGACTGGATGCGTGGACTGGCCCTGGCGATCATGATCCAGTGTCACGTCTTCAATTCTTTCGCCCGAATGGACGTGCGCAACGGCGGTCTCTACGCCCTCTCGCAATTCGCCGGCGGCATGGCGGGGCCGCTGTTTCTCTTCATGGCCGGCATGACCTTCGCCTTCCAGATGGACCGTCTGGAGCGCCGCGAACCCAGCCCCCACCGCCGCTGGCTGGCGTGCCTGCGCCGCGCCGGGTACATTCTGGCGATCGCCTACCTGATCCGCATCACCAACTGGGCCACCAGTTGGCCGCACGCGGGCTGGGAAGAGATCCTGCGCGTCGATATCCTCAACAGCATGGGGCTCGCCATGGCGGCCTTCTCGGTGGCGGCGCCAATGAGCGGCGGGCGGCGGATCCGGGCGGTGCTACTGGCCACTGCGGCCATCGCGGCGGTCTCCCCGCTGGCCGCCAACTTCAATTGGGCTGTCGCGCCGCCGCTGGTTCGGGAATATCTGGCCCCCGGTATCGGCCGCGGCCACTTTCCTTTCTTTCCCTGCGCGTCCTACCTGGGCTTCGGGATGACCGCCGGCGCCGCCGTCCGCCTCGCCGATCCGGCGCGCATGGACCGGCTCATGCAATGGTCCGCGTTGATCGGCGGCGGGTTCATCCTCGCCGGCCAGTATGTTTCCAACCTGCCGTATTCGGTTTACCCCAAATCCAATTTCTGGACCGACAATCCCACCTTGATTTTCATACGCGTGGGCATTTCGCTGGTGATGCTGGCCGGCTGCTACACCTGGACCGCGTACTGCGCGAGTCCCGGCTGGAGTTGGATGGAGTGCCTGGGCAGGAACTCGCTGCTGGTCTATTGGGTCCATTTGATGCTGGTCTACGGCCCCGTGACGGCAATCTTCCAGAAGACTCTGCCGATCCCCGCAACCGCGCTGGCCACCGCCGTGGCGATTGCGATGATGGTGGCCCTCTCGGCACTATGGCAGTGGGGTAAGAGGCGCATAGCCATCAGCCGAGGCCTCCCGAGTTCCCAATCACCGGCCAGCTCGACAGTGCCATCGCCGCCGCTGCCAGGATAGGGTCGAATCCCCACGATGCAACCCGGGTGCGTGCAGGTGGTGGAAATGGCGGCCAGCTTGTTGCCTTCGCGCACAATGCACACGCGTTCCAGGTCGCGGGAGACGCGCGCACCGGGTGGAAAATCGCCGTGCTGCCCGATGGCGGAGCGCGCGGTCGGGCGGTGCGTCACGCCGAGGCGAAAAGTCCGAAGCTCGAAAGCCATGTCAGCATGCGCCGGCGTGGCATGTGCGGATCTTCGATGGGAGTTGCCTCTGGTGACTTCGGCCGCGCCACCCGCATTGCGATTCTCCCGTTCGGCGGCCGGCTGGGGCAACGGTCCATCGTCAGGCCGCTCCAAGAGACCTAATATTTGGCGTCCTCAATGTTGCGGAAATAGTCCTTTTTGACCGCGAAGATGAAAACGCAGACTGCCCGCCAGGGCCATCGACAGGTTGGCCAGCACCGCGATCCGGGTCAGTTCCATTTGGGCGCGGCGATCAGGGGATTCGGCTTGCGCGCGGCTGCCTGTTGGGCCAGTCCGCTAATGGTGGCGTCGCGCAGCACCTGGGCCACCGCCGCTTGTGCGTTGACCCAGACATCGTGGGCCGGGCACCACTCCTGCCGGGTGCAGGAGCGGTCCGAATTCAGGCAAATATTGAGCCGCATGGGGCCTTCGATCGCCTCCACCACTTCGAGCACCGTAGCCGCCCGACGGAGATTCGGCAGCTCAAAACCGCCGGTATTGCCTCGATGGGATATCACCAGGCCCGCTCGCGTCAGGCTCTGGAGCACTTTCGAGAGAAATTGCTCGGGACATTCCGCCGCCACCGCCAATTCCGCGCGGCTGGCGCGCGTCTCAGGCGGCAATCCGGCCAGGTGAATCATCACCCGGACGGCGTAGTCGGCGGCACGTGTAAGTTGCATATTAGGATTATAAGACTCTTTTAATCCGATTAAAACCCAATGTATTTTTGTTTCCGCAAAAAAGGCCGTGTTTCCCCGGATCAATATGGTCCAAATTAGCGCAGTAGCGGGCTTTTGGCGCGAAAATCTTGGGACATACACGGTCGCGTGTGCCACAAGCCGGCAATCAAGTCTCCGAACTCCCGAGTTTTGCAGGCTGCGCAGGAATAATCGGGTAATCGTCTTGTTCGCGGCGGCACTCGCGGACCCGGCGGACCTGGCGGCAGCGGGATGTCATTGCCACCGGGCCGCATGTTATGATGCCGGTGCAATGGCGGAATACTCCATCGGACTGGACCTGGGCGGTACCAACCTGCGAGCGGCGGCTATCGACCGCTCCGGCAAAATGTTGGACAAGATCTCCGGCGCCACCAATTTCGTGGACGGGCGCGAGGCCGTACTGGCCGATATCGTGGCGGCCATCGTGAAACTGCGCGAACAGCACGGCGCGGCCGGTCTGGCGGGGATCGGCCTCGGCGTGCCGGGTTTCATCCGCATCAAAGAGGGCTTCATCACCAACTGCAATAACCTGCCCTACCTGGAGAATTTTCCGGTCCGCGACGAGATCGCGCGCCGGCTGGGTACGCCGGTGGTTCTGGAAAACGACGCCAATGCCGCGGCGCTCGGCGAAAAGTGGATGGGCGCCGGCAAGCAAGTGGACGATCTGGTGCTGCTCACCCTGGGGACCGGCATCGGCGGCGGCATCATTTCCGGCGGACACATCCTGCGCGGTTCCGTGGGAATGGCCGGCGAATTGGGACACATCACCGTGGTCCCCAACGGCAATCCGTGCGGCTGCGGCAACCAGGGCTGCCTGGAGAAGCACGCGTCGGCCACCGCCGTGGTGGCCATGGCCCACATGCTGCATCTGGGCGAGAATCTCACTTCCAAAGACGTCGCCGATCTGGCGGCGCAGCCGGGTGAAGTGGGCGATAAGGCGCGCGCCATCTGGAAGTCGATGGGCGACGCGCTGGGGATTGCCCTGGCGACGCTGGTGAACACTTTTAACTTCCCGCTGTATCTCTTGAGTGGCGGCCCGCTGCCGGCATGGGATTTGTTCGCGCCGGAGATGTTCCGCGTGGTGGAACAGCGGTCGTTCACTTACCGCTCCACCAAGCCGGCGATTGAGAAGGCCACGCTGGGCAACGAGGCCGGCTTGTACGGCGCGGCGTATCTGCCCTGGGAGTAGCGGCCACGCATGAAATTGTGCGGCGCTGTCGTGGGGCTCAAAGAAGTTGCTTAATGAGGCCAGGCGCTCAGGTTCCCGAAACGGCAGCGAGCGCAGCAGCAGCGCATTCACCACGCTAAAGACGCCGGTGTTCGCGCCGATGCCGATGGCGAGCGCGAGAATCGCGAACCCGGTGTGCCAGGGACGGCGGGCCCAAAGGCGTAACGTGTGCCGGGCATCCTGCGTCACTTCCTGAAAAAACTGTAAAGGAACGGAAATCGCCAAATCCGTAATGAGGCGAACCCACAGGATGCCCAGGGCACCGGCACCGGTGGATTCATGGAGTTCATCGCGGAATGCCCGCTCCAACGGTTCCGCGTAGTTCTCACGAAAACCTGCCGGATAGAGCTTCAGCAGCCACCGGTACATCCTCAATGAGATAGGGGTGTCAGGCATGCTTGGGCACTCCAAACTTGGCCGCGGCCAACTGCACCAGATCGCGCATGCGAGCCGCTTCCGCTTGTGCTACCTTGCGGCCATAGGGCGTGATTCGGTAGTAACGGCGTCGCTCGTCGTCCAGGTGCGGGTCGGGTCTGTCGTCCGACTCTTCGATCAGCCCCAGCTCCAGCATTTTTCCGATCGATCCATAAAGCACGCCGGGGCCAAGCTTCAGCTTGCCACCCGTGCGCAGAGAGATCTCGCGCTTCAGAGCGTAACCGTGGCGTTCGCCCTCGCCGAGGGACAGGAGAATATGGAAGGCGGCCGGTGAAAGCGGCGTGAGTTCTTCCGCGGCGGCTTGGTCCCTAAGAGGCATACTAGTACAGATTCGTATCTAGTATTACTCCAGGAGACTGTTCTTGTCCTGAGGATTTTTACCCCGCCCACGCCTTCACGCGCTTCTCCACGTCGGCGCGAAAGCGATCGACGAATTGCAGCACGTAGGCGGCAATGTCCAGCTCCGGATCTTCCACCAGCGGCGTCAGATCCATGGCGAAGTTGAGCGCGCTCTCCTGGTCGGTGCCGTGCGCGGCGTAATACGTGGCGTGTGCCAGCCGGCGGCCGGCGGTCGCCAGATCGTAGCGCTTGCCTCCGGTCACCTGCGAATCGAAGACTCCCACCAGCGCGGCGGCGATGTTGGAACGCGCCGAGGCCGGCAGTAACTGCTTGTCGTCGTCCATCAGCCAGTCCAGGTCGCGCCACACTTCGCACCCGTACACCTTGCGGGGCCTGAGTTCCCGCGGCAGCGCGCGCAGCGCGGCGAGGGCACGTAACGTGACGCTCACATGCGTGTCGTGCTTGTCGGCCAGGTTGTGAAGGTACACGTACTCGGCCTTCGCCGCCAGCACGATCCGGCTCAGGTCCGCGACGACGGCGGGCTCGCGCGGGTCCTTTACTTCGCCGCTGGTAAAGCCCAGTTGGATCTGGCAGGCATACTCGCCTACGAAGGCGGCCTTGCGCTGTTCGAGCACGCGCACCTTCTGCATTTCGGCGTCGGTGTAAGCGCCGTAGATGCCGGATCGCGGGCTGCCCGCGCCGTTGGTCACCACGACGCCGGTGAACCAGCGGTCGGAACGGCCAAAACATTCGGCCACGCCGTGGTAGGCCATGATCTCGATATCGTCCTGGTGCGCGGAGATGCCCAGGTGCGTGGTGCGGGCCAGCGCCTCGGCGGGCGCGCGGTTATCGGGTACGAAAATGTCGGCGGTCGGATTATGAAATTGCACGGGATTGCTCCTGGGTATGAAGAAGGGCGGGCAGGCTGGCGGCGGCAATGGCTTGGCCGTGGCGCTTCTCCTGCTCGCCGGGAATGTGATACCGGATGCGTTCGGCGATCTCCGGGAATTCGGCGCGCAATACTTCCTGGGCCAGGGAGAGAATCAGGTCGCCGCCCTCGCCCGAGAGCACGCGGCCCAGCACCAGCAGATTGCGGACGTCGTAGAAATCGGCGTAGGTGGCGATGGCGTAGCCGAAGTATACGCCGATGGTCTGGTAGATCCGCATGGCGCGCGCGTCGCCCGCGGACATTAGCTTTTGAACGTGCTCCAACTTCACCGGCAGCGGCATTTCGCCGGGCAGGTCGATTCCCGCCGGCTCGAGCAGGCGTCCCACGGCCTGTTGCGAGAAGTATTGCACGCCCACCCCTCGGTCGCCGGACCATTCGTCGGCGGGCGCGCCGGGGCGGTAGTCCACCGGGACGAAGGCCAGTTCGTTGAGCCAGGTGGTGATGTTGCCTTGCGGCGTGACGTAGCCGGCGGCCAGGCTGCTGCCCATGGCGATGCCCAGCACGGCGTTGTCGCCGAGCGCCATGGAGCCGGCCAGTGCGGTCACTTCGCCGTCGTTCACCACGTGGAAGGGGATGCCGCCCCAGGCGGCCTGCAACTCGAAGAACAGGCGCCGCACGCGGTCGAACCGTTCGTGGGGCACGCCGCGATAGAGAGACCCCACGCGCACTTCGTTGTTCACATAAACGCCCGCGGCGCTGCCGCCGATGGCGTCGACGCGTTCCAGGTGGGCGGCGGCGCGCCGGAGCGAATCCTGGATGCCGTCGAAGTGGTATTGCGGATCGGCCTGGACGCTCGGATGCCAGCCCACTTCTTCGCTGAAGACCACTTGGCCGTCGACCACGGCGGCGCACTTGCGATCGCTGGCGCCCAGGTCGAAGCCGATGCGGCAGCCGTCCAGATGGCGGCCCAGGGGCGCGGCGGTTTCGCATTCCACGGGTGCGGCGTCGAACGCGGCGCTCTCGATGGCGAGGGGTCTGCCGTAGATGCGCTCACCCATGAACTCGTGGTCGAAGGCGCGCTCGCCGCCCGGCCGGTAGACGCCGCGAAGGTAGCCGGCGAGGCCGGTGTCGCCCGCCACGGTGACGCGGCACCCGCCTTTCTGCCAGAGCAGGAACTTCAGCAGGCGCTCCACGTAGCGCCGGGTGATTTCGGTTGTCTTGCCGTCAGGGGGCAGGATCGCGGTCCGAAAGACGGAGACGCCGCCGTCGCTTCGTTCCAGGGCCAACGCCAGAGGGTTGCCGCCGCCGCTCCGCGCGACGAGAGCGCGGTATTGTCGATTCCACAACGAGGCGGGGACGAAGCCGGGATCGAGCACCGGGCGGAATGCGGGGCTTGGAAACATGAGAAACTCTCATGGTCTCACCAAGCGGCGTTCGGTGGTGCACCGCTTCGCGCGGCCCTGGCACTCCTGCCAGGCGCTCGTGACGGTAGAGTCCCTGTGCCAGGGCCGGTGAGAGGCTTCCGGACCGGGCCGCGACCGCCAGAAGGCGTAAAGCAATGGGGGCGAGAGCCGGCTAAAGCGTTGGTTTGTCTCTAAAATGTCCCGTAGGCTGTTGATTTCCCCTGCGGCGTTGCACTGCCAGCCGTGAGTCGCCGATCCCTCGTGCACCGGTCATTGTCGTTTTGACCCGCTCAGGTGGCCTCGCCCCGGGCCATGCTGGTTTAGCTTGCTCTGTCAAGCCTGTCGAGCCGAGGTTTCAGCCGCTGCGCCGCAAAACGCTACAATAGAACTTAGCGCTCCACCAAACTGCATGCCGAAGCGAATCGCCATCGTAGAGGACGAGGCCGAGCTCGCCTCGCTCATTGAGTACAATCTCGTCCGCCACGGTTATGAAGCGCAAATATTGACCGGATCCAAGGGTACGCTCAAGTCGCTGGAGCAGGCCAAGCCGGACCTCATCGTGCTCGATGTCATGTTGCCTGACGCCGATGGCTTCGAGTTATGCCGCCAGATTCGCCAGTCTCCCGTGCTGGCGCGGATACCGGTGCTGTTTCTCACCGCCCGGTCGGACGAAGTCGATCGCGTGCTGGGTCTGGAGATCGGCGGCGACGATTACATGACCAAGCCCTTCAGCCCGCGCGAGCTGATTGCCCGAGTGAAGGCACACCTGCGCCGCGAAGAGATGGATATCGAGCCGCCCGCCATGGAAATCGGCCCCTTCCGTCTGGACCGCAAAGCGCGCCGCGTATTTCTGGGCGAGACCGAGATCCCGCTGACGTCCACCGAATTCAACCTGCTGGAGTTTTTCCTCACGCACCCGGGCCGCGCATACAGCCGCGACCAGCTCCTGGAATCGGTGTGGGGCGAGCAGCGCTTCGTCACGCCGCGCACGGTGGATGTTCACGTACGCCGCCTGCGCGAGCGGATCGAGCAGCAGCCCGACAATCCGCGGCACCTCACCACGGTGCGCGGCTTCGGTTACCGCTTCGAGGAGGCCGTTTGACGGTGGAA
>Ga0182018_10001961_pt1 | contig 21863 bp, 20 predicted proteins | sample 812P2MmetaG_FD_120490 | JGI IMG/M metagenome (GOLD analysis project Ga0182018, IMG submission 120490) | Permafrost microbial communities from Stordalen Mire, Sweden - 812P2M metaG | ecosystem: Environmental > Terrestrial > Soil > Wetlands > Permafrost | place: Sweden: Stordalen | collected...
CCACGGCCCGCGCCGCCACGATGGCCGGGCGGATGGCCTTGTCGTTGACCGTGGCCACCACGGTGTCGATGGTGTCGAGGGCCCGCGTGGAGAGCTGATCGCTGAAGGAGTGTTCGGCCACAGCCAGAGATTACTCGCCGGTCGCGCCAGGAACGGCCGGAATGAGGTAACACACGCCCACCGTCTGCGGGCCCGTATGGGCACCGACCACCGGACCGAGTGGCACCGACACCAGGGGATGTTGAGTGGGGATCCGCTCCAGGCGGGCCGCCACCGCCGCCATGTCGCCGCAGGCGCCGTCGGCGACGGCCAATCTCTCAAGGGGTGCGTCCCCGGCCACCTTGGTGGCCAGGTAGTCCAGGGCCCGGGCCCGGGTGCGTTGCTTGGACTCCTCGGCCACCTCGCCGTCTTTGACCTGGATGACGGGCTTGATGGAGAGCAGCGAGCCCAAGAGGGCCTGGGCCCCTCCGATGCGCCCCCCGCGCTGGAGGAACTCGAGGCCTCCCAGCAAGCCGTAGACCCGCACCCGGCCGACGCGGCCCTCGGAGTTGGCCACCACCTCGTCGAGGCCCGCCCCCGCGGCCGCTTCCTCGGCGGCCGCGATGACCATGAGACCCTGGCCCATGGTCATGGAGAGGGTGTCGACCACGCGGACGGGGATGCCGCGGAACGTCCCGGCCGCCGTGGCGGCAGAGGCGTAGGTGGCGGAGACCTTGGACGAGATGGCCAGGCAGAGGATGGAGTCGGCCCCTTCGGCCGCCGCCCGTTCGAACGCCGTGAGGAAGGCGCCGGGCGGGGGGGCGGCCGTCTCCGGCAGGGCGCCCTTGCCCAGGCAGCGGCGCCAGAACTCGTCGGGGCTGATCTCGCGGCGGTCTTCGAACTCTTCGGCGCCGAAGCGGATCGTGAGCGGCACGACCAGGACGTCGTGCTCCTTCACCAGCTCGTCGGTGAGGTCACAGGCACTGTCGGTCACGATCCGGACACCGGGCATGGGGGGGAGTCTGCCACGCCCGTCGTGGCATGTCCCGAGGTTCGTACGGCATGATTTGGTCCGGGAGGCGTTCATGACGACGGGGCCGGATGTTGCGGCGCAACGGGGGTACGAAGCCGTCTCGGACAGTGCCATGCCCGCCCCGGGTCTGCTCAACCTGCAGTCGCGCATCCTTGAACTGATCGACACGGCGATCATCGCGGTGGACCTGCACGGGCGCATCATCTTCGCCAACCCCTACGCCAGCACCCTGTACGGCTGGGAGTCGGTGGATCTCCTGGGACGTTTGGCGAGCGACATGACGCCCATGGCGCTCAGTCCCGAAACCGAGGCCGAGATCGCGGCGGCCATCGCCCGCGGCGGCTCGTGGGAGGGCACGTTCGCGGTGCGGCGCCGGGACGGATCGGTGATCACGGTGCGCGCCATCGACTCGCCCCTCTACGACGCGCACGGGGAGATGGTGGGGATCGTGAGCGCCGGGATCGACGCCACCCGCGAGCGCGAGGCCGAGCTGCTGATCAAAGAGAGGACCCGGGCCGCCGCCGTCAGCCAGTTCCTGGCCGACTGCGGCACGGCGCTGGCTTCGTCGGTCGACTACGAGGAGGCGTTGCGGGCACTGGGGCGCAGCTGCGTGCCGTTCATGGCCGACCTTTGCATGATCGATGTGGCCGACGCGCGCTCGGTGCGTCGCGTGGTGGCCGCGCACCATCTTCCCGAGATGCAGGAGGTGGTGGACGAGCTGGAGCGGCGTTATCCGCCCGATCCCAACGGCGCCCACCCCGCCATTGAGGCGCTGCGGAGCGGCGCCACCGCGCTCGCCTCAGAGATGTCCGATGCGTTCCTGCGGTCCACGACACGGGACGAGCATCACTACCAAATTGTCAAGCAATTGAATTTCACGTCCTACGTGTGCGTGCCGCTGATCGCCCGGGGCCGGATACTGGGGGCGCTCACGCTGGTGACCTGCGGCACCGACCGCCCGTTCGACGGCTCGGGTCTCGACCTGGCCAAGGACGTGGCCGGACGCGCCGCGTTGGTGCTCGACAACGCCCGCATGCTGTCGGAGTCGTCCTACGTGGCCCAGGTGCTCCAGGCCAGCCTGCTGCCGCCGTCGCTCCCGGCCATCCCGGGGATCGAGTTGGCGGCGCGCTACGTGGCCTTCGGCGCCGGCATGGAGGTCGGCGGCGACTTCTACGACGTGTTCAGCGTCGGCCGCAGCGCCTGGGTGTTCGCGCTGGGCGACGTGTGCGGCCGCGGCGCGGAGGCGGCCGTGGTGACCGGCTCCATCCGTCACACCTTGCGCAGCGCCGCCCTCGAGATCCGCCAACCCGGGCGCTTGGTGTCGGTGGCCAACGAGGTCCTGCTCCGGGCCGACACCGACGTGCGCCTCTTCGCCACCCTCTTGTGCGGGATCCTGCGCCCGCACGCCCGCGGCGCCCGGATCGCGCTCGCCAATGCCGGCCACCCGCCGCCGATTCTGGTGCGGGCCGACGGTACCGTGGAGATGCCCCGCAACGACGACATCATCATCGGTGTCTTCGAGAACATGACGTGGACGACGCGCACGCTCGCGCTGAACGAGGACGACCTTCTCATCGCCTACACCGACGGCATCACCGAAGCGCGGCGGGACGGGGAGTTCTTCGGGCCCGAGCGCCTGGCCGCCGTCGTGCAGGCGGCGCGTGACCGCTCAATCGAGGAGATTGCCGACCGGGTGATCGACGCGGTGCGCGACTTCGCCGGGCAAGAACCCAGCGACGACCTGGCGTTGATCGCCCTGCGCGCCCGGCCCCGCTGAGCGCGGTCACCGGTGCCGGTGGGCCTCCTGGCGCCGGCCGAGCATGATGGCCACCGCGGCGTAGACGCCGAGCCCGGCCATCACCGCGCCCAGCACCCGGGCCAGCAACGCCACCCCGTGCGTCGCGCCGGAGAGGTTGGACACCACCAGCACGACGACGCCCATGGCCACCGACGCCACCCCCACGCGGCGCAGCGGCGACCAGGTGGCCCCGGTGCCGAGCCGCCCGAACCACCGGCGGAGCAGGCCCAGGCCGAGCAGCGCGCCCACCGTGTAGGCCACCGAGAGCGACAGCGCGAGGCCGCGCACGCCGAGGGGGTGCACCAAGAGCACGGCCAGGGCGACGTTGACGGCGTTCTCGATCACGTACAAGAAGAACGCCACCTTGGTCCGTTGCATCGTCTGCAGGACGCGCACGACGTAGAGGTAGGCGCAGAAGCCGGGCAACCCCACCGCGAACAGCGCCAGCGCGGCACCCGTGGTGCCGGTCTGCGCCGCCGTGCTGTGCCCGTGACCCAGCAGCAGCGCCACGGCCGGCTTGGCCAGTAAGAGCAAGCCGATCGCGGCCGGGATGATGAGCGCGAGCATGGCGCGCATGCCGGTGGCCAGCCGGGCCACGAACGCGTCCTTCTGTCCGGTGGCCCAGCGTTCGGACAGATCCGGGGTCACCACCGACATGATGGTGACGGCCACGATCCCGTAGGGCATCTGCAAGAAGGCATAGGCGTAGGTGTACGACGACACCGGGTCGGAGCCGGGTGCGGTCCCGGCCAGCAGGGTGACCACGAAGAGCGCGATCTGGTTGGCCATCACGAAGCCGAACGTCCAGCCGCTCAGCCGTACGACGGTGCGCAGCGCGGCGTCGTGGGGATCCCAGCGCCACGTGAGCCGGCCCAGGCGGGCGGCGCGCAGGCTGGGGAGGAGGGACACGAACTGGAGCACCACGCCGAGCGAGGTTCCGAGGCCGAGCAGGACCAGCTGGTCGCGGTGCGTGCTGACGCTGTCGAGGGTGGCACCGTTGTGCGTCCAGTTCCCGAACCAGACCAGGACCGCGATGCACACGATGTTGTTGACGATGGGCCCCCAGGCCGGGGCCACGAAGCGGCGGCGGGTGTTGAGCAGGGCGGTGGCCAGCGCGAAGCAGCCGTAGGCGGCGATCTGGATGACGAACCACCGCAACAGCGTGGTGGCCACGGCGCGCTCGGCCACCACCCGGGCCAGCTGGTGCGCGTGGGCGGAGGTGTCGAGCCCGGTCAGCGCGGTGATGATGAACGGCGCCAGCAGCCAGGCGACGGCGCTGGTGACCGCCAGGACGAGCACCGACGCCGTGAGCACGGCGGAGATGGACCGGTACGCATCGTCCTCGCTGCGATTGGAGAGATGGTCGATGAAGACCGGGATGAAGGTGGCCGAGAGGATGCCGCCCAGCACGATGTCGTAGAGCATGTTGGGCGCGGTGTTGGCCAGGTTGAAGGCGTCCGCCAGCGGGCTCTGGCCCAGGGCCCAGGCCAGGGCCACGATGCGCAGCAGCCCGGTGAGGCGCGACGCGCCCGTCCCGATGGCGGCGTACGTCGCCGCGGTGGAGAGGGCCTGCGGGCGCGGGGACGGGGTGACGGTGGCCACGCTCAGTGCACCCGCGGCCGGCGCCGGCGGCCGCGGCGCCAGGTCCGGACCCACCAGACCAAGAGCACCAGTGCCGCCAGGACGGTCAGCCCGATCCCCACGAAGGAGATGGAGGTGGCGTGCACCGTGAGCGTGGCGTGGGCGATGACCAGGCGGCCGTCCGGGGTGGTGAGGGTGACCTCCACCGGCAGCCGATCGCCCGAGGTGCTGGCGTGGGCCTCCAGGCGGACCGGCGTGGTGGGCCGGCCCAGGGTGAGTGTCCGCGTGTTGCCGTTGGGAAAGGTGAACTTGTTGCTGTCCAACGACAGGACCACGGTCACCCGGAAAGGTGCCGCCGAGAGCACCGAGAGGGGGATGGGCGCCGTGCGCGAGGTGAAGGTGATGGTGCCCTGCGTGCCCAACGTGATCAACCCCAGGGCGCCTCCGAAGCGCTGTGCGTAGGTGGCCAGCAGGGCGCTCCGCTGGGCCGGGCCCAGCGCGTCGCTCTCGGTGCCCAAGAGGAGATCGGACAACCCGGTGAGAAGGGAGGGGTGACCGCTCACCGCGAGCGTGAACGAGGAGAGATCGTCGCGTGCGACGGCGAGGTGGGTGGCCTCCGCCTTCGTGATCCCGTTGCTCGGTGTGTCCGCTCCCGCTTGCAGACGGCGCGTCGCCGGCTCCCCGTTGCCTCCCTGGGGAACCTTGGCGAAGAACTGGTCCAAGGTGACCGTGGAGAGCGCGGGATTGGTGCTCAAGCCGGCAAACAGGGTGTCGAGGAAGGCGGGCGAGGGCTGCCACGAAGGGGGCGGGTCGAGCACCATCCCCCGCGGGTCCGAGAGCGAGACGTTCTCGAAATGGATGAATGCCAGGGTAGCCAGCAGCTGGTTGGCCGCCAGGGTTGGGTCGCCGGCGTCGGCGGTGAAGCGCGAGTCGGCGAGGCTGGTGGTGCCGACCGCGCTGACCCGGGAACCATGGCCGAGGGCCAACGTGAAGGGTTGGGCGAACGTGTACTCCTCGAGCCCGGCGGTCGCGAGGTCGCTGTCGTCGAGCACGAGATGACCGGCGTCGGCCTCGCCCAGGCCGGCGGCCAGGGCGGCCGTGTCCGACGCCGAGAACGACGAGGTGGTGTCGACCCACGACCCGCTGGTCGGGTGGAGCCCGGCCAGCCGCAAGATGGCGCCGCCGCGCGCCAGCTGGACCGCGATCTCGCCGCCCAACCCCACATGTTCGAGATCGGCCACGTCGATGGGCACATAGGGCACGCCGAGCAGCTGGTCGCCGCCCGCCGCGCCGGTGAGCGCGGCCAGTTGGACGAGGGTGTCGTGGCCCTGCCGCCCGCCACCGTCGAGCAGCGCGAGCGCGGCCGTAGGGCTGATTTCGAGCGTGGTGGAAAGGCCGCGGTGGACCGCCAGCAACGCGACCAGCCCTTCCGTGGCGGTGCGTGCGGCCCGGGTGGGCACGGCGGGACCACTCTTGGAGAGCGGCAGGATGAGGCCGACGTCGAGTGGTCCGACGGCCGCCGGAGGGCCCTGCGGTTCCTGGTACGTGAGGAACGTGGTGAACCGGCTCAGCTCGGTGCTCTGGCGGAAGAGCGCCACCGAGACCGGGTAGACGTCGCCACACGAGTCGACGTCAGGAGTGCAGTCCAAGACCACGGTTTGCGCGTCGGCCGGGCAGACGCCGGGCGTTCCCGCCGGCGGCGTGGGCGGCACCTCACGGTCGGTGCGCAGCACGGTGGCACAGACGCTGGCCCCGCGGCCCTCGGGGGTGACGGTGACGGGCACATTGACGTGGGTGATCTCGCCGCCGGCAGGGAGGGAGTTGGTCGACTGCGCCAGTTGGGTGGCGTTGTTGATCCGGGGGTAGAAGCTCACGCGGACGTGCAGGTTGCCGACCGGCCCCGTGGTGCTCCCCACCTCCGCCGCGAGGGAGAACCAGGGAGCGGCCGGGGTGACCCACGGGGTCTGGGACTCGAGCGTGAGCGGCGGACCCACCGGGTCCGGACCTGACGAGACGGAACCGTGCAGTGCCAGGGCCGCCGTCGGGACCCAGGCCACGACGAGCACCGCCGACACAGCGAGCGCGCGGAGGCTGACTCGGGCCCAGCGCATCGACACAGGGCCACGCTAGATGCCGCACTACCGTGGTCGGGTGCCATCCACGTCGGTGCCCGAACGGTTCCGCCCTCTCCTGCGCGCCACCGCGGAGCTGGCCGAACGGTTTGTCAACGCCGGCCACGCGCTCTACCTGGTCGGCGGTTCCGTGCGCGACGCGCTCTTCCCGCCTGCGGCGGTCACCGATCACGACTTCGACCTGACCACCAATGCCCGACCGGCCGAGATCGAGCGACTGGTGCGCGGCTGGGCCGACGACGTGTGGACCCAGGGGGCGCGCTTCGGCACCATCGGCTGTCGCCGCGGGGGGCAGCTCTTCGAGATCACCACGCACCGGGCCGAGGTCTACGTGCCCGACTCGCGCAAGCCCGAGGTGACCTTCGGCGACGACATCGAGATGGACCTCTCCCGGCGCGACTTCACCGTGAACGCCCTGGCGTTGCGCCTGCCGGACATGGAGCTGGTGGACCCCTTCGACGGCTTGGGCGACCTGGCCGCCGGACGCCTGCGGACGCCGCTCGACCCCTCGGTGTCCTTCGGGGACGACCCCCTGCGGATGTTGCGCGCCGCCCGTTTTCTGGCCCGCTTCTCCCTCAAGCCCGATCCCGCCCTGGAGGCGGCCGTCGAGTCGATGCACGACCGGCTGTCCATCGTCTCGCGGGAGCGGATCCGTGACGAGCTGGACAAGATCGTGCTGCTCGAGGTGCCCTCGGAGGCGCTGTGGTTCGTGGTGCGCACCGGCCTGGCGGCGGACTTCTTGCCCGAGCTGCCCGGGCTGGCACTCGAGCAGGACCCCATTCACCGCCACAAGGACGTGTTGGCGCACACGCTGGCCGTGATGGACAAGACCTCGCCGGACCGCCTGCTGCGGCTGGCTGCGCTCTTCCACGATGTGGGCAAGCCCCGCACGCGGGCCATCACCGACGGCGGCGTGAGCTTCCACCACCACGAGGTGGTGGGGGCCCGCATGACGCGGGCGCGCATGGAGGCCCTGCGCTACTCCGCCACCGACATCGACACCGTGGTGCGCCTGGTCGAGCTCCATCTGCGCTTCCACACGTACCGTCTCGGGTGGACGGACAAGGCGGTGCGCCGTTACGTACGTGATGCCGGCGAGCACCTGGAAAGGCTCAACGAGCTCACCCGTTGCGACTGCACGACGCGCAACGCCAGCAAGGCGCGCGCCCTGGCCCGGCGCATGGACGAGCTCGAGGCGCGCATCGTCGAGCTCGGTGAACAAGAGGAGCTGCAGCGGCTGCGCCCCGACTTGACCGGCAACCAGGTCATGGAGCTACTCGCCGTCGGCCCCGGCCCCGTCGTCGGCAAGGCGCTGGCGTTCCTCATGGAGCTGCGCCTCGACGAGGGCCCGCTGGGCGAGGAGGAGGCCGGGCGCCGGCTGCTGGAGTGGTGGAAGGCGGGCGCCGAGCCGCCTCCGTCGGCGTAGCTGGCGGTAGCTGGTCGACCAGTTCGAGGACTACCGTTGGCGTCCATGCCACGTATCGCAGCTCCGGAGAGCGGAATGGGTGAGCACATCGACTGGGCGCTCCACCGGCCGAAGATGGCGGCCGGCATGGGTGCACTGTCCGAAGCGGTCTACGGCAACTCGCAATTGGCGGTACGGGAGCGGGAAGCGGCCCGCTTCACCATCGCCATGATCAACGACTGCCTCGTGTGCCGCGACACCCGGGCCCGTGACGGCGCCAGCTTCGGGGCCGACGAGCCCTTCTACGCCGAGCTGACCGATTGGCGCGCCTCGACCTCGCTGAGCGAGCGGGAGCGGTGTGCCGCCGAGTTCGCCGAGCGTTTCGCCCTCGACCACCTGGCCATGGACGACGAGTTCTGGGACCGCATGCACGCCGCCTTCGCCGAGGACGAGCTGGCCGATCTCACCATCTGCTGCGGGATGTTCCTCGGGATGGGCCGAACGCTGGCCGTGGTCGGGGTGCGCGCCCCCGAGGAGCGCATCCTCGTCTGAGGGGCCGGCCCGGGTGCGCCGTCAGGCTCAGTCCGCCGAGTTTCAGTCCGCCGGCCAGACCTCACCGTTGTCACCCTGGGCGAACGACTCGACCAGGGCGTGGGCCTCGTCGTCGTGGTACTGCACCGGTGGGGACTTCATGAAGTAGGCCGAGGGCCCGAGGAGCGGGCCCCCGATGCCGCGGTCGAGGGCCAACTTGGCACAGCGGACGGCGTCGATGATCACGCCGGCGGAGTTGGGGGAGTCCCACACCTCGAGTTTGAGCTCGAGGTTCAGCGGCACGTCGCCGAAGTTGCGCCCCTCCATGCGGATGTAGGCCCATTTGCGGTCCTTGAGCCACGGCACGTGGTCCGAGGGGCCGATATGGACGTCGTCGGCGTCGAGCAGGCTGTCCTCGATCTGGCTGGTGACGGCCTGTGTCTTGGAGATCTTCTTCGACTCCAGCCGGTCGCGCTCGAGCATGTTCTTGAAGTCCATGTTGCCGCCCACGTTGAGCTGGTACGTGTGGTCCAGGGCCAGGCCGCGGTCCTCGAAGAGCCGGGTGAGGATGCGGTGCACGATGGTGGAGCCGACCTGGCTCTTGATGTCGTCACCGACGATCGGGACGCCCGCGTCGCGGAACTTGCGGGCCCATTCGGGGTCCGAGGCGATGAAGACCGGAATGGCGTTGACGAAGGCGACGCCGGTCTCCAGGCAGGCCTGGGCATAGTGGCGCTGGGCCTGCTCGGAGCCGACCGGGAGGTAGGAGACCAGCACGTCGGCCCTGGCGTCGCGCAGGGCCTGGCCCACGTCGACGGGCGCGGCCGGGGACTCCTCGACCACCTCGCGGTAGTACTTGCCCAGGCCGTCGAAGGTGGGCCCGCGCTGGACGGTGACCCCCACCTCGCCGACGTCGGCGAAGCGGATGGTGTTGTTCAGCCCGGCGTAGATGGCCTTGCCGAGGTCGGTGCCGACCTTGGTCTGGTCCACGTCGAACGCGGCGACGGGGACGATGTCGCGGACGTGGTACCCACCGAGATCGACGTGCATCAGACCGGGGACGGTCTCCTCGGGCTGGGCGTCGCGGTAGTACGTGATGCCCTGGATCAGCGAGCAGGCGCAGTTGCCGACGCCGGCGATCGCGAGACGGATTGGGCTGGTCATCGGATGTCTCCTTCATATGTCAGGTCGGCCGGGGCCGGGTGGAAGGCGGCGCGCTCGCTGGCGATCAGCCGGTCCAGCCAGCTGATGTCCTGGGCGACGCTGTCCGCCGTGTGCTGCACGACCGAGCGGGCGTAGACGTCGAGCTCGACGTTCGCCCCCTCGGCCTGGGCCAGGCGCTGGACCAGCTGAGCCCTCCGGCGTTCGAGGAGCGAGAGCCGGGCCTGGGGGGCCAGATGGCGGGCGAAGGCGAGCCGGAGCCCGAAGCTGCGGGCGTCGTCGAGCGTGCCGCCCTCGGCCAGCAGCTGGACGAAGAGCTGCCGGCCCTTGTCGGTGATCCGGTAGACCTTCTTGCCCCGGCGCGAGTGGGTGGTCGGGTGCCGGCGGGCGCGCAGCACGGCCAGCTCGCCGCTCAGCGAACCGGTGTGGGGTGCCTTCGGTGTGCGGGCCTGGCCTTCGGGGCCCGGCCCGCTGTCGGTTGCCTGCACCGCACCGGACTTCTCCAGCCGGGTCAGGGCGGGGTAGATGGAGCCGAAGGACACATTGGCCAAAATGCCCAGGTTGTCCCGCAATTGGCGCCGGATTTCGTACCCGTGGAGGTCCCGCTCCTCGAGGAGTCCCAGAATCGCCATGTCCAACATTGCGGACCACTATATCGAATCGATATAGCGAAAGTCAGCATATGGTCACGTTGTGGTCACCCCGGTGTCGCGCCGGGCGGGGGCAGCCCCCTGATGAAGCTTTCATCGCGGTGCGTGGGGGCTAGCCTGGTGCGGTGTCCGTGACCTCGGAACGTGGGGCGTCGGGAAGAGGGGTGAGCGCCGAGATCTCGGCCCAGGTGGAGTACCGCCTGGTGCGCAATCGCGTGGTTTCGGACGTCGGGCGGGGCCGGACCCTCAAGATCGACGTGTGCGACGCCCATCCCGAGCTGCTGCGGGCGGCCCGCAACGTGGGGAAGCCGACGCAGGAGTCCTGCCCCATCTGTGACGATGGCCGCCTGGTCATGGTCACCTTCGTCTTCGGGGCGAAACTGCCGGCCGGGGGCCGCTGCCCGGGCACCGCGGCGGAGCTCACCGCCCTGTGCCGGCGGCCCGAGCCGGTGCTCTGCTACGAGGTGGAGGTGTGCCCGCTCTGCGCCTGGCACCACCTGATGCGCAAGTACCCGGCCGGGGGGCCCAAGGCGCGGGGACGCCGCAAGGTGGCGCAATGAGCCCGCAGGGCAGCGGCCCGGTCACCGTCCCGTCGTTGCGGGCGCGCAAGCGGCGCCTGGGTGCCCCGCCCATCGTCATGGTGACCGCCTACGACGAGCCGGGGGCCCGGATCGTCTCCAATGCGGGCGTCGACCTCTTATTGGTGGGTGACTCGGTCTCCAACAACGTGCTGGGCCACGAGGACGCCCTGCACATCGACACCGACGTGATGGTGCACCACGTCAAGGCGGTGGCCGCGGCCCGGCCCCACTGCCTCATCGTGGGCGACATGCCCTGGATGAGCTATCACCTCTCGACCGAGGAGGCGGTGCGCAACGCGGCCAAGTTGATCCGGGCCGGCGCCCAGGCGGTCAAGCTCGAAGGTGGCCGGGCCCGGCTCCCGGTCATTGAGGCGATCATCCGCGCCGAGATCCCCGTCATGGGTCATCTCGGGCTCACCCCCCAGTCCGTGCTGGCCATGGGTGGCTTCAAGGTGCAGGCGCGCAACATCGACGGCGCCGGTGCGCTGCTCGACGCCGCCAAGTCCCTGGAGGCCGCCGGCTGCTTCGCCTTCGTCATCGAAGGGGTGCCCGACGTCGTGGGCGCCGCCGTGACCGACGCCATCGGCGTGCCCACCATCGGCATCGGCGCCGGTCCGTCGTGCGACGGCCAGGTCATGGTGTTCCACGACCTGCTCGGACTCGGCGCGCGTACCCCGCCCAAGTTCGTGCGCCAGTACGCCGAGGTGGGGAGGATCGCCACCGAGGCCATCGCCGCCTTCGCCGACGACGTGCGCGCCGGCACCTTCCCCAGCGATGCCGAGAGCTACCACGGGTCGGCCGAGCTCGGGGACGCGCTGGCCTGAGAAATGCCGGGCGGCCCGGCCGGCTAGCATCAATGCCCGCAACAGACCCTGCCCCTGACCGTCAGGGGCCCGGGCACCAGCCCGGTCCAGAGGGAGGTACGCCGCACATGCGGCCTTACGAAGTCATGGCCATATTCGAGGCCACCACCGAGCCCACGGTCATCCAAGGCGTGCTCGACCGCGCCCTGGAGACCATCCGCAGCACGGGGGGCAATCCCGGCGCCATCGACCGTTGGGGCCGGCGCACGTTCGCCTATGAGGTGAACCACAAGCGCGAGGGCTACTACGTCGTCGTGGAGTTCACCTCGGGCACCGAGACGGTGGCCGAGCTCGACCGGATGCTCGGTCTGGCCGACGAGGTCGTCCGCCACAAAATCGTCCGGCTGCCCGAGTCGGTGGGTGGGCGCACCGCCGCCGCACCGGCCGCCAGCTGAGCCCGAGTCTGCGTCGTAGGGACGAGAGGAAGACACATGCCGACAGACAACAGTGTGGTCCTGGTGGGCAACATCACCCGTGACCCCGAATTGCGCTTCACCAACACCGGGCAGCCGACGGCCTCCTTCGGCCTGGCCGTGAACCGGCGCTGGCAGAACCGTCAGACCCAGGAATGGGAGGAGGCCACCTCCTTCTTCGACGTGGTCTGCTGGCGCGAGATGGCCGAGAACGTGAGCGAGACCCTCACCCGGGGGGCCCGCGTCATGGTGGCCGGCCGGCTCGAGCAGCGGAGCTGGGAGACCCAGGAGGGCGACAAGCGCTCCAAGGTCGAAGTGGTGGCCGACGAGATCGGCCCCTCGCTGCGGTGGGCCACGGCCCAGATCACCAAGAACGAGCGGAAGGGCCCGGGCGACGGTTCGCCGCGCGGCGGGGGGAACCGGTCCCAGTCCGCACCACCGCCACCACCCAAAGCCCCCGACAACGGTGGCGGTTACGGATTCGACGAGGAGCCCTTCTGATGGCACGGAACAACCAACGAGGCACGACGACGCGTCGTGCGCCCAAGGACCTCGGCCGCCGGGTCAAGAAGAAGCCGTGCGCGCTCTGCCGGGACCGCACCGAGTGGGTCGACTACAAGGACGTCCCCATGCTGCGCAAGTACATGAGCGATCGCGGGAAGATCCGCTCGCGCCGTGTCACCGGGAACTGCGCCCAACACCAGCGCGCGCTGGCCCAAGCCATCAAGACCGCACGCGAGCTGGTCCTCCTGCCCTACACCCAGCGCACGGTGACCGAGCGGCCCGGCGGGCGCGGTGGCGGGCGAGACCGCGGCGAACGGGGGGAGCGCGGTGAGCGCGCCGAGCGGACCCTGAGCGACACCATCGGCGCCGACGCGCCGCGTGACCGCGACGCCGATGTGGAGATCCTCGCCGATGTGCAGGCCTTCGACGCGAGTGCAACAGGTGCCGGCGACGACGCCGCGGCTGCGCCCGCTGACGGTGACGCGGCACCCGGTGGGGACCCGGTCGTCGCCGCGGACGCGAGCGGCGACGCGACAGGCGAGGACGGTGCGCCGTGAAGGTCCTCTTACGTGATGACGTCGCCGGCGTCGGTCGGCGTGGGGACGTCGTGAAGGTGGCCGGCGGGTTTGCCCGCAACTTCTTGTTGCCCGAGGGCCGGGCGATCGTGGCCACCGACGGTGTGGAGGGCCAGGCGGCGCAGATGCGCCGCGGCCGTGACCTGCGCGAGGCCAAGAGCCGGGGCGCGGCGGAGAGCCAGGCCACCATCTTGGCCGGGGCGGTCATCCCGGTCTCGGCCCGGGCGGGAGCGGGCGGCCGGCTGTTCGGCTCCATCGGTCCGGCCGACGTGGCCGACGCCATCCGCGCCAGCAAGGGCGTGGAAGTCGACCGCAGGCACGTGCTGCTGCCCGAGCACATCAAAGAAGTCGGCTCGTTCGACGTCACGGTGGAGCTGTTCACCGGTGTTGCCACCGTGGTCACAGTGGAGGTCACGCCCGCTTCGTGAGCGGCGCGGCGGCGGGTATCCGCCGCTCCTGTCACTACCCCTGTGCACCATGTCGGGGTGCAGACGAGATCCGGCACTCCTCCACAGGCGCTGGACCGTTGTCCACAGTCACCCCCTGTGTTCCGCGGAGCCAATCCCCAGCTTGTTGCTCTCGTTACCCACAGGTCACAGAGTGCAGAGTTGGGGGACCGTGGTCCAAGCCTTTGACGACACCCGCCCGCGCCCTCTCCGGGCGGCTCCTGCCCCTCCGAGCAGCGGGCGGGTTCCACCGCACAATCTCGAGGCCGAGGAGTCCCTCCTCGGCGCGATGCTGCTCTCGAACGACGCCGCTTCGGCTGCCATCGAGAAGTGCTCGGCCGGGGACTTCTACAAGCCTGCCCACGGCCACATCTTCGGTGCCATCCGGGCGCTCATCGAGCGGGGAGAGCCCATTGACGCGGTGACGGTCACCGACGAGCTCCAGCGCTCGGGTTTGCTCGAGGCCGTAGGCGACCCGTCGGTGTTCATCTCGCTGCAGGCCAACACCCCGTCCATCGCCAACGCCCGGCACTATGCCGCCATCGTGGAGGAGCACTCGCTCCTGCGCCGCCTCATCGGGGTGGCGGGCGAAATATCGGACCTCGCCTACTCGGTTCCCGAAGACGTCGAAGCGGCTGTCGACGAGGCCGAGCAGATGATGTTCAACGTGGCCGAGCGGCGGACGGCGGACACCATGTCGCCGCTGCACGAGTTGCTTCTCAAAGGGCTGGACCGCATTGAGGAGCTGGGCAAGCGAGGCTCGGCCATCACCGGTGTGGCCACCGGCTACCACGACCTGGACAAAATCCTGCTCGGGCTCCAACCCTCCTCGCTGACCATTGTCGGGGCGCGCCCGGGCATGGGAAAGACCAGCTTCGCCTTGGGCATCCTGGCGCACGTGGGTGTGGTGGTGCAGCGGCCCGCCCTGCTCTTCTCACTCGAGATGGGCCACTTGGAGTTGACGCAACGCATGCTGGCGTCGGAGGCCGAGGTCAACGGGCAGCACCTCCAGACCGGTCAGATACGCACCCAGGACTGGCCCAAGCTCGGCACCGCCGTCACCAGGTTGAGCAACGCCCCCATCTTCATCGATGACAACCCCAACATCACCGTGATGGACATCCGTGCCCGCGCCCGGCGCCTCAAGAAATCCGAAGGCGACCTCGGGCTGGTGGTCATCGACTACCTGCAGTTGATGACCGGGAGGGGGCGGGCCGAGAACCGCCAGACCGAAGTGGCCGAGATCAGCCGCGGCCTCAAGATCCTCGCCCGCGAGCTCGAGGTGCCGGTGGTGGCCCTCTCCCAGTTGAGCCGCAATCTCGAGTCACGCCAGGACAAGACGCCCATGCTCTCGGACCTGCGCGAGTCGGGCTCCCTCGAGCAGGACGCCGACGTGGTGCTGTTCTTGTACCGCGAGTCCGAGTACAACGACGAGGTGGCCATCGACCGGGCCGACGACGCGCTGGTCGACGTGGCCAAGCACCGCAACGGGCCGACCGGCAAGGCCACCCTCTTGTTCTTGAAGCAGTACGCCCGCTTCGAGAACGGGCGGAGTATGTAGGGAGCGACCGGGCCTCGGAGCTGGGGATGTGGCCTGACTTCTGAGTGGCCTGCCTTGTGTCGGTCAGGCTTACTCGCCGACCGCTCCGTCGATGGTTTCCCTCAGCAGGTCGGCATGCCCACAATGGCGGGCATACTCCTCGATCATGTGCACGGCGATGAACCTGGAGCTCACCGCTTGGTCGTAGACCACACTGAACACGACTTCTTCAAGAGAATGGGCGGCGGAAATCCTCCGGGAGTCGTCGCAGGCGGTGAGGTACTGCGCCACAGTCTCCTCGGTGGTCGTCGGATCGAGGGGTTCGATCTCTCCGTCCGGAGTGGTGGTGTACAGCGGCTCGAGGACCATCCCCGCAAGGCACTCCTGGAACCAGTGCCGCTCTGCACCGGTCAGATGCTGGAGGAGTTCGAGAAGGCTGAGTTCCGACGGCATGACCGATCGGAGCTTGAGTTGCTGCTCGCCGAGACCCTCGCACTTCTTCAGGATGGTGCTGCGTAAGAAGTCGAGTTTGGACCAGAGGATCTCGGCCTCATTGCCGGTGAACCGGAACTCCGGGCGCGCCACATCGTCGATGATTGCCACGTCGCCAGGGTAACAAGGGCTTGGTTCCCCAGCTCTGGGTGGCGGGTCCAGCTGTCGGCCCCCGCGGGTCCGGCGGGGCCGCTCAGACGAGATCGGCCAAGCCTTCCCAGCCCTCAGGCGGCGCGGCCAGTTGCCAGAACTGCTCGGGTACCCGGCCCTCGAGGCGCGAGGTCAGGGCGTGGTCCCGCTCGAGCGGCGGGATCTGGCTGGTGTAGCAGAAGATGGCCTTGCGCTTGCGCTCCTCGTCGGGGACGTGGGGCACGATGGCCGGCGTGGGCCAGGGCTGGGAGCGCAACAGCTTGGCCACCCGCCAGGCCAGCATGCCGGGCAGGTGCTTGTAGCCGTGATCCTCGTAACAGAACCACTCCGGGCCCATCTGTTCGGCCCGCACCAGCAAGGCGGCCTCGTGGACCATGACGTGGTCCGGATTGGCCAGTCCCATGGGCACGAAGACAGCCGTGGGGTTCAGCTCGGTCAGGGTGGCGGCCAGCACAGGTGCCACCTGGGCCGGGGTAGGCCGGTCGGGGGGCGCCAGGTACTGGTGGTCCGCGAACTCCAGCCAGCGGTAGTCCGACTCGAGCACCTCCATGGCCGCCACGTCCTCGAGGCGGCGGGCCGCCACCACGTCGTCGCCCGCCTTGAAGCCACCCAGCGCGTCCCAGTCCGACGGCGGGTCGGGGTAGGCGGGGGGCGGGCCGGCCAGGACGGTGACCACCGTGGTGTCCGGATAGCTGGCCAGCAGGTGACCGGCCCCCATGGCCGCGTCGTCGAAGTGAGGGGAGAGCACCACGATCCGGGTGAAAGCAGCCGGATCGATTTCGCCCCAGGTTGGTATCGCGAATGGCATGCGGCGCACTATACGGGCCACCTGTCTTACACGGGCACTTCGTCGATCTCCCCGGCCACATGGTGGCGGAACCGGGGCATGAGCAGGCCGATGACGACGGCCCCGGCAATGCAGGCCAGCCCGCCCGACACCACGGAGAACTCCAGGCTGGTGGCCGTGGCCACCGCACCCGACTCCATGTCGCCCAGGCGCGGACCACCCTGCACGACGGCCATCTGGATCGACGACATGCGGCTGAGGAAGCGCTCGGGTATGGAGGTCTGCAAAATAGTGTTGCGCAACACGGCCGAGATCACGTCGGACCACCCCGCGACGGCGAGCATCACGAGGGCGATCCACAGCACGTGGACGAGCCCGAAGACGGCGATCGCCGCCCCCCAGGCCAGCACGGCGAGGATGACGGCGCGGCCCTGCCGCGTGATGTGACGCACCCAGCCGGAGCCCACCGCGCCGATGAGCGCGCCCACGCCCGGGGCGGCATAGAGGAAGCCCAACGTGATGGTGCCCCCTCCGAACACCGAACCGGCCATCGCGGGAAACAAAGCGCGCGGCATACCGAACACCATGGCATTGACGTCGATGATGTAGACGCCCTGGAGCGCCTGGTGGCCGCGCAGATAGCGCATGCCCTCCTTGGCCGACTCCCACGGCCTGAGGCCGGGGCCCTCGGCGGGGGGGATGGGGAGCATCATGGACGTGGCCACCATGGCGACGACGAACGTCCCGGCGTCGATCCCGTAGACGAGCGGCAGGCTGAGGCCGAGCAGGAGCCCTGAGACCGCCGGGCCGACGACCGTGCCGACCTGAAAGGTGATCTGCATCATGGCGGCGGCGGCGGAGATGTGGCGCCGTTCCACCAGCCCGGGCACCGAGGCCATGCGCGCCGTGTTGGCGAACCCGTTGAAGGCGGCGGCCAACGAGCTCACGAGGTAGAGGGCGACCAGCGAGGGATGGTGCGCGGCGGCGTTCACAGCCAGTCCGGCGGCGGTCACGCACAGGGCACCCGCCGTCCACAGCATGATGCGGCGGCGGTCGAGGGAATCGCCCATCGGCCCGGCCAGGAGTGCGCCCGCGATGAAGGGGAGCAGTTGGGCCAGGCTGATGGCGCCGACCTGGAGCGACGAATGCGTCATCCGGTACACCTGATAAGGGATGGCCACCACCGTCAGCTGCGTGCCCAGCATGGAGATCAGCTGCCCGCTGAACAGCAACCTGAAATCCCGGCTCTCCCGCAGGGGAGTGATGTCCACCAGGATCTTGCCCGGCATGCGAGAAGCCTACGGTGACCGCATCCCCCTCCTGAACCGGCCGCGCGCTCCGAGCGGGCCACGACCAGCGCCATTTCTGCGCGTGGGCGCCCCCTCTAGGCTGAGCCGGTGCCCACCGCCGAAGATGCGCTGACCATGGGCGAGGCGGCGCACCTGTCCCAGCAGCTCGAGGACGTCGCCGCCAACGTCGGTTCGGTGCTGTACGGCAAACGCGACGTGGTGCAGCTGGCGCTCGCCTGCCTGGCGGCGGGGGGCCACCTCCTGATCGAGGACCTGCCCGGTGTGGGCAAGACCACGCTGGCCAAGGCCCTGGCACGAACACTCGGACTGCACTGCCGCCGGGTCCAGTTCACCGCCGATCTCCTGCCCTCGGATCTGATCGGCGCCATGGTCCTCGACCGCGAGCGCATGACCCCGGTCTTCCATCCCGGCCCTGTCTTCACCAACATCTTGTTGGCCGACGAGTTGAACCGCGCCTCCCCCAAGGCCCAGTCGGCCCTGCTCGAGGCGATGGAGGAGGGGCAGGTGAGCGTCGACGGGGTGACCCACCCCCTTCCGCAGCCCTTCATGGTCATCGCCACCCAGAATCCCTACGACTCGGCCGGCACCTACCCCCTCCCCTTCAGCCAACGTGACCGGTTCCTGCTGCGCACCAGCATCGGGTACCCCGACCGCCGCGCCGAGGACCGCCTCCTGGCCGCCGGTGGCGCCCGCCCGCGGCCCGAGGACCTTCCGGTCGTCGGGGGCGCGCCGCTGCTGGGGCACCTGACCCAGGCGGTGGACAACGCCTTCGTGGCACCCGAGGTGCGCGCCTACGTGCTCGACCTGGTGGAGGGGACGCGGCGCCATCCCAACCTCCTGATCGGGGCTTCCCCCCGCGCCGGGCTGGCGCTGCTGCGGACGGCGAGCGCCTACGCGGTCACCGAAGGGCGCGACTACGTGCGGCCCGACGACGTCAAGGCGGTGGCCGACGTGGTTCTGGGGCATCGCATGGCGGTGACCGCGTCGGCAGAGCTGGGCGGGTACTCGTCCGCCACGCTCATCGCCGAGCTCCTGGCCGGCACCCCGGTGCCCATCGGCGCGCCGGGACACGGGCGCGCCGCCGCGCGCTAGCCGTCGGCCCCGATGGTGCCACGCCCACTCTCCCTGACCACGCGTGGCGTCGTGGCGCTCGGCATCGCACCGTGCAGCGCCACCGCCGGCGTGCTCCTCGGCGCCGAGGAGCTGGTCCTCGTTTCCATCGCCCTTCTCGTGCTGGTTTGCTGCGGGCTCGTGCAGAGTGCCCAACGGGTCGTCCGGGCGCGCGGTACCTGGCAGGTCGTGGTGGACCTCGAGTCCGCCGACGTCGAGGTGGGGCGCCCCCTCGACGTTTCCGTCACCCTGGTCGCGGCGCCTGCCGCCGCTTCCCTCCCGGTCTGGCTCGAGGATCCGGGGCACTGCTGGGTGCGGGTGCACCGTCGTGCTGCCGGGCCGCCGCGGCGCCTCCGGCTCCCCAACCCGTCGCAGGCCGTGCGGGTGACCCCCCGTGCGGATGGTGCCGCCGTACGGCTGCACGACGCGGCCCCCACGGCGCACCGCGGCGTCTACGCGTTGCGCGGCATGCGTCTGTGGTGTTTCGACAGTTTCGGTCTCGTCGCCCAACTCCTCACCGTCGGGCCCACCGCGACGATCACAGTGCATCCGGTCCCGCTGCGCGTCGAAGTGCCCGACGCCGCACTGCGGGGCAGCGAAGGCACCGAGGACGCGCGCCACGAGGCCCCCGCAGCGCACCTGAAGCGGACCGGTTCGGGTGATTTCTCGGGCATCCGCCCCTACGTCCCGGGCGACCGGCTCCGCCTGTTGTACTGGCCGGCGTCGGCCCGGACCGGTGAGCTCATGGTGCGCGACTTCGAGGAGCCGCGCCGGCCACGGGTGCATCTGATGGCCGACGTGCGGGCGCTCCTCGGGGCGCCGGGCTGCGAGCGCGTGCTCGCCACGGCCGCAGGGGTGGGATTGCGGGTGTTGGCGCAGGGCTCGGTGGTCGAGCTCTCCACCACCTCGGGGGAGCACATTGCCATCGGGCCGGGACCGCTCGCGGACATGGCGTTGCTGCGGGCGATCGCCGGTATGGAGACCGCGGAGCCGGTGCCGCCGCCGCGATGGTGGCGACGCCGCCGGGGTGCCGCGCCCGAGCCGGACCGGCGCGCCCCCCATCCGGTGGCCGGGGCGCCGCTGGTGGTGACCACCGCGGCCGGCGCCACCACGCTGCCCGACACCCTGGGGCGCAGCCACCTGGTCGTCGCCCCGTGAGGGCGCGCCGGTACCCCGGGCCCGGCGGCGTGTCGCCCGGCGGCGTCGCCCCGCTGGTCCTGTCGGTATCCATCGCCGCCGCGCTCGGCCGGCTGGTGGCGCCCACCTCGGCGGTGCGCGTCCTGGTTCCCCTCGCGGTGGCGATCGTGATCGCCGATGCGGTCACCGCGCTGGTCGTGCGCCTGGGTGTGCGCGCCGTGCTGGCCGCTGCGGGCGGGTGGGGTGTCGCGGTGGTCGGGCTCATCGCCTGCATCGACCCCACGTTGTTCGATCCGTGGTCGCACCACTTCCTGCACGGCGCGCTGCTCTCGCACCAATTGCGCGAGGCGCACGGCGCGCTGGCCAACGGCGGAACCCCGCTGCCGTTGCTGAGTGGTGTGGTGATCGCCATCGGCGCTCTCGGCGCGGTGGCCGCCGCACTCACCCGGGCCATCTGGTCCCGGCACTGGCGCGGCGCCCCGGATGCCGCCGGGCACGGGACGCTGGCCCAGTCCCTGGCCCCGTCGTTGGCCCTCTTCGTCTATTCGACATTGGTGAGCGCCGAGCAGGAGCGGGTGGCCGCGGTGGTCTCCTACCTCGTCGGCGTCTTGCTCTTCGTGGTGTTGGCCGACCGCGCCGCCGCGGCGCAGGCCATCGCGTCGGTGCAGCCGCTGCGCCGCCGCGGCCCGCTCGTGGGCGCCGTGGCGGCGTGCCTGCTGACCTCGCTGGTGGTCATCGGCACCGGCGCGGGTCTCTCGGGCATGCAGCTGACGGTGTTCCACGCGCGCCCCCAGTCCGCGGGGGGCAACGGCCCCGCGCAGAGCCTGCTCACCGGCCTGGCCCTGGTGGACAGCCTGCGCACCACCGAGCTCTCGCAGTCCGACGTGGTGGTCTTCCGCGCCCGGTCTGCGGTCACGACGTACTGGCAGGTGGGCATCCTGTCGTCGTTCAACGGGACGGCATGGCTCCCCACCGCGGCCGTCGGCGCGGCGCTGCTCGGCGTCGTCAACGGTGCCGCCACCGCCGGCGCGCCGTCCCCGGCCGACCTTCCCGCCCCGGCCCCGGCGCAGACCTTTTCGGCCGAGGTGGCCATCAGCGACTTCGTCAGCCGTCTCCTGCCCGCCCCGCCCGGCACCTTTGCCGTGGAGGGCCTGCGGGGCCCGGCCACCGTCGCCGCGCAAGGCGTGCTGGCCGCCGCGCCGAGCGCCCCAGGGACGGACTACTCGGTGACCGCCCCGCTGCAGGCGACGGTCCCGACGAACGGGCCGCAGCTGGCCGCGACCGACCCCCGGTTGGCGCCGTACCTCGCCCTGCCGGCGCAGCCGGCCATTGTGGGCGAGCTGGCGCGCCAGGCGGTGGGTGCCGCCCGCACGCCGGAGGCGGAGGCCCAGGCGCTGGTCGACTGGTTCCGTTCGGGGCGATTTCGCTACACGCTCTCGCCACCGGCCACGCACGGCCCGGACCCCCTGGTCCAGTTCCTCACGGTGACCAGAGCGGGCTTCTGCCAGCAGTTCGCCGGTGCCTACGGCGTGCTGGCCCGTACCCTCGGGATCCCGACCCGCCTCGCGGTCGGCTTCACCCCGGGCCAGCCGGGGCCGGGCGGGACCTTCACGGTGACCGGCGCCGATGCCCACGTGTGGCCCCAGGTCTACCTCGGGCCCGCCGCCGGTTGGGTCTCGGTGGAG
>Ga0182018_10001962_pt1 | contig 21860 bp, 16 predicted proteins | sample 812P2MmetaG_FD_120490 | JGI IMG/M metagenome (GOLD analysis project Ga0182018, IMG submission 120490) | Permafrost microbial communities from Stordalen Mire, Sweden - 812P2M metaG | ecosystem: Environmental > Terrestrial > Soil > Wetlands > Permafrost | place: Sweden: Stordalen | collected...
CGCATTGGATGGCGGAGCGTTCTCCGATGGAATCGAGGACGACACCTTCCACAGCGTAGCCATCAGCGAAACGCATCTTTTCTCGCCGAATCTGGTCAACGAATTCCGTTTCGGATATAACCGCATCAATTCCCACCGGTTGCAGCTCAACGCCAACGAGAACGTTTCAGCGGAACTGGGCTATCCGGGAGTTCCATATGGCCCCGATCTCGGCGGCCTGCCGCAAATCAGTATTGACGATGGCACCGCCACCATCGGCAGCGCAGGATTTCTTCCTGCAATTGAAAAGCAAAATAGCTATGTCGTCACCGAGAATTTGACATGGATTCATGGCCGTCACTCAGCGAAATTCGGAACCGAAATCCGCAACGAGCAATTCACTCTGTTTGAGCCGTCGGCCGCCCGCGGCACGGTGAATTTCGCGAGCGACTTCACGGATAACCCCGCTGCGCCCACCACCGGCGGCGAGGCCTTCGCTACATTCCTGCTCGGTGTTCCGGACTTCGGACAAATCACAAATACGCACAACGTTGACTATCATCGGCAAATTTACTCGGTGTATGCGCAGGATGATTTTCGGATGACACACCGCTTGACGTTGAATCTCGGCTTGCGGTACGAGCTGTTCACAACCATTAAGGCCGCGGGAAACGAGCAGGCCACTTTTGATTTTTCGAATGACTCTCTTGTCGTGCCCTCAGGACAAAATGCCCAACTCACGCCATTCCTGGCCGCGAATATTCCTATCGTCAGAAATGGCAGCCCCGGTCTGATCTCGCCGGACCTGAACAATTTTGCTCCGCGCCTCGGCCTCGCTTATCAAATTACGAGCAAGCTCGTGCTGCGAACCGGCTACGGGATTTTCTACGGTGGACAGGAAAACGGCCCATATTCCAATCCAAGTCCCGGCTTCAATCCGCCCTTCTTTGTAACGAATTCGTATAGCCCGCCATGTTTCAATCCGTCGGCAAGCGCGGCTGCCGGAGATTGCTCGATTCCGGGACTAAACATGTTCTATCAGGGTTTCCCATCGAATGCGTTGACGGATCCCAACACGCCGATCCTGTTTTCAGTCAGTCCAAAGGTGCGCACCCCTTACACGCAGCAGTGGCACCTCGGATTTCAGTACGAGTTGCCGAGCCAAACAGTTCTCGAAATCTCGTATGCAGGTTCGCATGGTTCCGACCTTTACAATTTTTACAACGGGAACCAAGCGCAGCCAAACGTGGCGTTCTGCACTACTGCTCCTAACACGCCCGGTAATTGCCCTACCGCGCCGCGCCGCCCCGCGCAGATGTGCGACAATTCCGTTTTCCCGCCCAACTGCAACGAAGTTTTCGACACCCCAATCGACCTGCTGAGGACCGACGGTTTCTCCAATTACAATTCTTTGCAAGTGCGAATGGAAAAAAACTTTTCGCACGGACTACAATTCGAAGCGTCCTACACATACGCTCACGCACTGGACGACGCCTCTAGCGCCGCGTTAGGCTCGCTCAATAACGGCGATTTTCGCAATGAACTTTACCCGTTCGAAGAGTATGGCAATGCCGATTTCGATGTGCGCCACCGTTTTGTGATCAGCTACATCTATCAATTGCCATTCGGTAACGGAAAACAATTTGCTGGCAATGCCACAGGTCTGATGAACCAAATCATTGGAAATTGGCAAGTCGCCGGCATTACCACGGCTTCGACTGGGAATTGGTTTACCATTACGGACTCCGTCACGAATGTCTCGACGAGCGACGGAGGCGGAGGCGTCGGCTTTTACGAAGTGCGTCCCAACGTTGTAGCCAATCCGAACGGAACTCCATGCATGCCGGGTACCGCTTTCAATACCTGCGCTTTCGTGGACAACACGATTCCATTCACGTTCGGCAATGCCGGCCGGAACATTGTTCGCGGTCCCGGCTTTCAAAACTGGGACTTATCCATCTTCAAGCTTTTCCCTATACGTGAACAGATGCGCGTCGAATTTCGCGCCGAATTTTTCAATATCTGGAATCACGTCAACCCAGTGTTCGAACCCGTCGGTGAGATTAGCGAAGAGCCGCAGCCTCTGGAGTTCGGCACTCCGCAATTCGGATTTGCGCAGGGCGCTCGCGATCCGAGATTTATTCAGTTTGCGTTGAAGTATTACTTCTAAAAAAGCTGCGGCGCGCAAATGTTCAATTCAAACTGGAAACGGCGGATACCAAGCGGGGTGTTGCAGGTAGGGAGCCTGCTCGTTCTGTTCTCGTCAGCAGTGAGCGCTCAGGATGCCTCGCTGCGAAATTCGCACATGTCCGTGACGGTTCACTCCGGTGACGGTTCGTACTCGATCCAAGCCGTCGGCTCGCAACACCCTGCGATTCAAGCAATCGTAGCCGCCGAGGTCGATCATCGCTGGATCAAGTCCTCCGATTTCCCAACTCACCAAATATCCGAATCGAAGTTCGAAGATGCTCTTGGCCCAGGCCATCAAATCACCGTCACTTCGACTGGAATGAAAAACAGCGCAAGCCTCACGTACGTCGTGCGCCTTTACGACGTAAAACCGTACGGCGATATCGAAGTGAAAGTCCGAAATGAAGGGTCGAAAACTGTAGAAATTCAAACAATCCGAAGTGTCGAGGCGATTGGCAACCAGCCAATCCGATTGGGCGAAAATGAAAGCTCCGACCGCATACTATCCGACAGTTTCAGCGAAGACTGGCCCCCATTTCAAATCCTCGATCTCGGAAAGGCCGCAAATGGCCTGCACCTCGGCGTCGGAAGCCAGCTCATCTATAACCGAAACAGCGGACAAAGCCTCTTCTTCGGAGCGCTAACCTCCGATCGCTTTCTCACGATCCTTCATTTGAAATCTGGGTCCGATTCTTCGAGCGGCGCCCAAATCGCTTCTTTCACCGTCGACTCGACCGGAACCACCGAAATCCAATCCACCGACGAAGAATCCGGCCTCCGAAATGCGCCGGCCGAAAATCGCATCGAGTTAAGCCTCCCGATCGCTCCCGGCGCCGCGATGAACTCCGAACGCCTAATGTTCGCAGCAGGCGACGTTTATCACTCCCAACTCGAAGCGTACGGCGCCGCGATTCGCGAACTGCACCACGCCCGCGTCACCGGCGACAACCTGCTCGGCTGGTGGAGTTGGACGGCCTTCTACCACAAAATCACCAGCGGCGACGTCCTCACCAACGCGCAATGGCTCGCTCAGCATCTGAAATCGTTCGGCTACAACTATTTCCACATTGACGAAGGCTACCAGTACGCCCGCGGCGAATACGCCACGCCAGACGCAATGCGTTTCCGGAACGGAATGTTTGATCTCGAGCATGAAATTGGACATCTCGGACTGACGCAGGGAATCTGGACAGCGCCTTTCGAAGCCACAGATCGCAGTTGGGTTTACCAAAACCACAAAGATTGGCTGGTCCACAACGCTCATGGAGAGCCAATCGGCGTAGGCGATGTGGAGGAAGGCATTCCCGACCACATCTTCGTGCTCGACGCCACAAATCCCGCCGCGCAAGATTATTTGCGGCAAACCTATCGAACACTCGTTCGCGATTGGGGCGTTCGCTACATTAAGCTCGACTTCATGGACACCACCGCGATCGAAGGCTACTACCACCGGCCCCACACCACGGCCCTCGAAGCGCAAAGAATCGGCCTCGAGGTGATTCGAAAAACCGTTGGCGAAGATGTGTTACTCGACAAAGACGGCAGCCCGATGCTCAACGTCGTCGGCATCGTCAATGAAGGGCGCGTGTCGCTCGATACCGGACACTCATTTAGCCATAGCCTCGACGCCGCTCCCGGAATTTTTGCCCGCTACTACATGAATCGAAATTTCTTCGTCAACGATCCAGACGCCTTCACAGTTTCAAAACAAATTCTCGACGAGCATCCGAATCCGGCCGCTCTTACTCTCAACGAAGCGCAAGTCTCCATTGTTCTAGCGGCGTTATCCGGGGGAATGTTCGAAATCGGCGATGACCTCCCGACCCTCGGCGCGGATCCCGATCGTGTCGCCCTGGTCGAAAATTCGGATCTCTTGCAAATCGCCAAGCTCGGTCGCGCCGCCGTTCCACTCGATCTCTTGAGCTACAGCGCGGAAGATAAGCAGCCGAGCATCGTGCTTTTGAACGAGGATCGTCGGCAGTCCATGCTGGCGGTATTCAATTGGACCGATCAGCCACAATCTCACAGCGTCACTCTTTCTGGATTGAAGTTCACCGCGGGGCACCCGTATGAGTTGTACGATGTGCTGAATGGGAATCAACGCATCACGCTAGAGGGTGAAACGTTGAAGCTCGATAACCAGTCAGGCCGCTCTGTTAAATTGATCAAAATCATTGATGGCTCCATCTCCGCGGCTGCGCCTTCGATCACCGTGAATTCTCCCAAGCAAGCCACGATGGGCGAAACGATCAATTTTTCTGCGAATGCCGCGAGCGACGGAGTTCCCGCGGCCGATTATCTGTGGGATTTTGGCGACGGAGTCGTCGTTCAAGGAAGCAAAGTTGCGCATGCCTACACGCGTGAAGGAAAATACGAAGTCCATTTGCGCGTGGACGGCGTGGACGGAATCCCCGCAGACAAGAACGCCTCCGTTACAGTCAGCGGTGAGACGCAGACTTCGCCTCCGCGCCGCTACGTTCACCCGAATGATTGACAATCGGCACGCGCTTGCACTAAACCAGCGGCGAAAGGCATTTCAGTGAGTGATTGCGGAAAAAAAATCCGGCTGAATCGAATCATTCGGCCTGGCCGGAAATCCTTGGTCGTTGCTTTCGATCACGCGATCGTGTTGGGGCCTATTCCGGGCACCGAAAATCCCGCGGACCAAGTCAGACGTTTCACCGAAGCCGGCGTTGATTCCGTTTTGCTGAACCTGGGCCTTTTCCAGAATTGCCTCGATTCACTTCTCGGGCCCTCGATGCCCGGAATTATCGCGCGAATCGATTGGACGACTCTGTGGGGCACGCCCGGCGGAAGCGAATCTGGCGATCTTCGTAGCTGCCTCCTGGCGCGGCCTGAAGACGCAATGCGCCACGGCGCGGACGCAGTGATCACATATCTCGCCGTTGGCACTGGCGACGCCGATTTCGAAACGAAAGAAGTCGCGCGTAACGCGGAAGTAGCACGCGAGTGTGAGCGGATCGGCATGCCCCTGATCATCGAAACGCTGGCGCGCGGCAAGAGCGTCAAGAATCCTTCCGATCCAAAATGGCTGAAGCTTCACACTAGAATGGCCGCCGAGCTTGGCGCGGACCTCGTAAAAACGGATTATGCCGGCGATCCCGAAACCATGCGCGGCGTCGTGGACAATTGCCCCATTCCGATTCTCGTTCTTGGCGGCAGCCGCTACTCGTCCGATGCGGAGGCTCTCGCGCTCATCCACGGCGTGGCAGCCTCCGGCTCCGCGGGAGTTTTCTTCGGACGAAATGTATTTCAGGCCGACGATATGCTCGCATTCTTGCAAGACGCTCGCTCGGCTCTGAACGAAAGCGAAGTTTCTCCCGCCAAGAGATGAAAGAACCCCGCCGAACTTCGCCCGTCCTGTGCTAAAACTTTCTGAACGCCTTCGTAAGTGCCTTGAATGAGCCTCCTCGCTATAGACATCGGGTCAAGCCAATGCAAAGCCGTCATATTTGCGGCGTCAGGCGCAGTGATTGCGCGAAGTGTATGCCGCTATTCGCCCGATTTCCCGCAGCCAACTTTCGCGGAAATGGATCCCGCCATTTTCTGGAATGCGGTATGCCAGACGTCTCGCGATGTAACAAGCAGCATAACTGGCGGTGCATCTAACAATGTCGCGCGCGATCTGATTCGCGATCCCGTGCAGGCTCTCTGCCTGAGCTCCCACGGCGAGACGTTCATTCCAGTGGATGCGCACGACGAAGCAATTCATCCTGCAATCCTGAATATCGACAACCGCGCCACCCCTGAAGCGAAATGGATTGATAACGCGATCGGAGCACGTCGCATTTTCCGGATCACCGGACTCGTCGCCCACCCGATGTTCCCAATACCTAAGATTCTCTGGCTGCGCCTGCATCGTCCCGGGATCTATTCCAAAGCCGCGCGTTTCTTGAGCGTCACGGACTTCATCCACGCGAGACTTGGGCTTCCGCCGTACATAGGAAGTTCCCTCGCTTCGCGATTCCTTGCCTTCGACATAATGAACGATCGTTGGTCCGATGAAATTCTGCATGCAGCCGAATTGAAGCCCGCTAAACTTCCGCTTCCAGTTCCGGCGGGCACGATTGCGGGCAGATTGAACGCAGAAGCCGCGAGCGCTCTCGGAGTGAACACCGGCACGCCCGTCGTCGTTGGCGGCCACGATCAAGCCTGCGGAGCTTTGGGCGTAGGAGTCATCAAATCCGGGCGCGTCTCCGATTCAATGGGGACCTACGAATGCCTCGTCGTTGCATCCGATGAGCCGAGCTTGGGAGAAGCCGCCTTTGCTGCGAGCTTGAATTCGTACTGCCACGTTGTTCCCGGAAAGTTTCTTACGCTCGCATATTTCCCATCGGGGATCATGGTTCAGTGGTTTCACGATCTTATTTACGGTCGCGACTCACTGCCTGAAAACTCGAAGACGGCGACGAGGGAAGCCGATCAATATTCGCAGCTCGAATCAGAATGCACAGGTGTCCCGACCAACCTCTGCATCACCCCGCATCTAATCGGAACCTGCAATCCTGATTTCGACCCTCGCGCCCGCGCAACAATTTTCGGCCTCAGTTCGAGCTCCAGTCGCAGCCAAATCTATCAAGGAATCCTCGAAGGAATTGCCTGCGAGCTCGCGCAAGTTACCGAAATTCTCAAAGACGCAAATGGCAAATTTGAAGATCTATATGTCAGCGGTGGCGGGACGCATTCGCACCTCGGACTGAAGCTGCGAGCCTCAATCACGCGATGCCGCTTGCATGTGATGCAATACGATGAAGCCGTTTGCCAGGGCGCCGCGATCCTCGCGGGCGTAGCCGCCGGAGTTTATTCAAACATCGCGGATGCCGTGGATCTCGTCGTCCGCGAAAAAGAAGTCGTCGAGCCTGACGCGCATCTTGCAGCTTCGTACGCGCGTCAAGTGCAGGAATACCGTCGCCTATGCGCGGCCTTGAAAGCATTTCGTGACGAAAATTCTCGCACGCAATCCGAGGAGGCGAAACAGTGATTCAGCCAACTGTGGGATTCATCGTCTACGGAGTTCACAAAAATGGCTTGAAAGATCCGATGGGAACGCCGTTCATCGACAATGCAATCATCGAACGTTCCAAGAACGCGCTATCTGCGGCCGGCTTAAAGATTGTCGAGCACGATGTCATCGTCGCCAGCAAAGAAGAAGCCAAATCCGCGCTGAAGGCGTTGAAATCGAACGACGCGGTCGACGCCGTAATCCTGTTTTCCGGCACGTGGGTCTGGGCCGCGCATCTAGTCGGCGCGATTCGTGACTTTGCCGCATCGGGTAAAGCAGTCTTGTTGTGGGCGCATGATGGCTCGCAGGGCTGGCGGCCCGTCGGCGGCCTCGTGATGCACGGCGGATTACTTGAAATCGGCGTTCCGCATAAATTCGTCTACGGCAGCGCGGACGATTGCGCGACTATCGAAGCGATTGTCAGCTATTCGCGCGCCGCGCATCTGAAAAATATTCTCAACATGGCCACAGTCGGAGTCTTTGGCGGCCGCGGCATGGGCCAAACCTGCGGCGCGTCCGACCCATCGCAATGGATGCGAATGTTCGGCGTGGACATCGATTCGCGCGACACGGCCCAGCTCATCCAAACGGCCGAACGCATCTCGCCGCTGAAAATCTTCGAACTCGAACCGCGCCTAAATAAACTATTCGGTGCACCGCCAGAAAAATCAATCGTCAACGAGAAATCAATCCGCCTCTATCTCGCCCTCAAACAAGTAGTGGAAGCTGAGAAATTCGATTTCTACACCATCCAATCATTCCCCGGCCTCAGCGATGATTACGCGGCAACATGTTTTGCGCAAAGCATGATGCTCGAAGATGGTCACGGCACCTCGACTCTCGGCGATCTAAACACCGCGCTCACGGTATTTCTCCTTGCCAAACTGAGCAAAGAACCCGTCTATTACGGAGACCTTCAGCACATCAACAAACGCACGAAAGAAATAAAAATAATTGGGGACGGTGCATGCCCTCCTTCATTGGCGGGAAAACTAGGCCCTGCAGGTTTCGCTACGCACGGAATTCCAACGGAAGGTAAAGCTGGTGGCGTATCCGTGAAGCTAATCTGCAAAGTTGGCGAAGGCGTTCTCGCTCGGCTAGGCCGGGTGAATGGAATCTTTCAAATGGCCATCACGCGCTGCAGTATTTTTGAGCCGCCGGCCGATCAAATCGATCGCCGCCTCAACGAGTGCGGAATTCCTTTCTGGCCGCACGGATTTGTCACCGCTCATTGCGATATCGATGCCCTAATTCAGAACTGGACCAACGAATACGCCTGCCTCGGCTATGGCGTCGATCTCTATCCCGCGTTGCGCGACTTTTGTGAACTCACCGGCATAAAACCCATTTTGCTCTGATGGAAAATCGACGGCATGCACGATCGCTCCCAGTCTATGCTTTGCTTGCGGCGGCCAGTTCGGACAGGCTAGGAATCGAAACGGATACCGTCACCGAAGTCTGGGGCGGCTGCACTCCGCTCTGAATCCCTCTTGCGAGCATTTCAATCGCTTGTCCTGTTAGCGGAGGGATCAGGATCGTCGCAGCCAGGAGTCCGCGTTCGACCCACTTTCGGCCCCCTTTCGGCACACCATCGCAGCCAGTGAACGGCAAGCTCAGCCACGCATCGCGATCCTCGCCCGTCTGAATTTCTTCAAACGCTTTGCGCGCCCCCATGGCCATCGAGTCGTCTTGTGCACCGACAAGACCAAACTCCGCTCTCGACGACGTAGCCAGATTCAACCAGGAACGAACGGCCCGCTGCGCACTCTCCTCGGTCCATCGCGCCTTCAGCGTCGTCACTCGAATATTCGGAGGTTTGGTTTCTAGCATGCCGGCGGTGCGTTTATTTGCCGACGAGCTTTGCGAAGGGCCCTCGATGTAAAGAACAGAACCGCCATCCGGCAGCAAGGCAGCAAATTGTTGCCCTTGAATCCGTCCAATCCCGAGATGGTCTGAGGTGATCGTAAAGATGGGTGCCGTCGCGCCGCTACGCAGTTCTGCAATGTCCTCCGGAGCGCGGTTCAACACAGCCCAACCCACTCCGGCTGTGCGCGCCACTCGGGCCACTCGTGGAAGAGCGTCGCCGCCGATAGGTTCAAAGACGATACCATCGGGGCGCGTCTCAGGATCGCGCTGCAGCGCCTTCAGGATTTGCGTGCTCTGGTTCACGGCGTCGTTATCCGCGTAGGAAATCTCCGCGGCGATCCCAAGCGTGCGCGCCGTCTGTTCTGCGGATCGCGCCTGCTCTATTTGGAAATCATTCTCGCGGGTCGGAAGTGAAACCAGTATTTTCAGCTTTTGCGCCATGCCAACGTATCACCGTAAATTCGATAATACGCTTCGGGCTGTCGTATCTCTCGGTCCTCGCGCGCGTGCTGAACCGAGTAATCAACATCGCCGCCGCGGTTCCGCAAGAATTCCTACGGGGAGCACGCCTCCGTCTTAGCGCCGCAGGTTGACGCGCGCTTCCATCGAAGTTAAAACACTCGTGGTATAAGAGTTCGCAGCGCGAACGGATCAGCCACGGAATGTGTCGTGAGCTACGGCATGATCCGCGAGTGGCAGCCCGGGGGCTGCATCGCTGCGGCCGCGGTGCTGCTTCCGTGTCGTCGCATAGTAACGGTGGGAGCCCCCGCATTTATGCGGGGGAAGCGCTTCAGCGCTTCGAAAAGGTTCGTGCTCCAATCCCTCCGGCTTCAGCCGCGGGGATGCGCGCTGTGATTCCGAGGAGAACCCGCGATGACCATACTTTCATTCGGCATCATATCCAATTCAGAGCCCCGAGGGCCCTGCCTCGGGGAACTCAACGCTGAACCTCTCACCTCATCATTGGCGCCAACGATTTTCTCTTCGCACGACTCTGCGCGTCGCTCAGCAACAACAATGAGCCGTTCGAAGCGGCTCGGAAGGACGTCACGTGTTTGAAAAGTCTCTTCCAACCGCCACTTGTCCGCTGTGGAAAATTCCTCCAATCTCTTGATCGCTCCTCGTTCTCACTTCACCAGAGTGCGATGGTCGATCTGCGCGATGCTATTCTTTGCCGCATCGATTAATTATTTGGATCGCCAGGTCCTCGGTCTCCTCGCGCCCACACTCCAGCACTCCATCGGTTGGACCGAAGCGCAATACGGCTATATCGTCGGCGCTTTTCAATTCGCCTACGCAATCGGACTCATCCTCGCCGGGCGCCTCGTTGATAGACTCGGCTCGCGCATCGGCTACGTCATTATCATGGGGTTCTGGAGTGTCGCATCGATGGGGCACGCGTTGGCTTCTTCCGCGCTCGGCTTCGGAGTTGCTCGCTTTTTTCTTGGACTTGGCGAAGCCGGCAGCTTCCCGGCCGCGATCAAGACGACCGCGGAATGGTTCCCGCAGCGAGAACGCTCTCTCGTCACCGGCATTTTCAATTCCGGGACGAATATCGGCGCGATATTTGCGCCCGCTTTGATCCCATGGATCACCATAAAATTCGGTTGGCGCGCAGCCTTTTTGGCCACGGGCCTCTTCGGTGCAATTTGGATCGTCTGGTGGGTCGCGCGGTATAAAAGCCCTGACGGCCATCCGCGCGTCAGTCCCTCTGAGTTGCAATATATTCATGAAGGCCGTGCGGAGCCCACCGCCCAGATTCCCTGGAGCAAGCTACTCGCTTACCGGCAAACTTGGGCCTTCGCCGGAGCAAAATTTCTTACCGATCCTATCTGGTATTTTTATCTGTACTGGCTGCCGAAGTTCTTCGACGCTCGCTATCATCTCGGACTCGGCAGCATCGGTCTGCCGCTCATCGTCATTTACAATTTGTCCGCAGCAGGAAGCATTGCCGGCGGATGGCTGCCGACAGCTTTCAACAAAGCGGGAATGCCGATGGCCAAATCGCGCCTATACGCGATGCTCGTCTGCGCGTGCCTCATTCTGCCGATCTTCCTCGCAGGCCGGGTCTCCTCGGTTTGGTCCGCGGTCGGAATTCTGGGCCTCGCGACGGCGGCACATCAGGGATGGTCAGCGAATCTGTTTACGACAGTGTCGGACATGTTCCCGAGCAGTTCCGTCGGCGCAGTCGTCGGCATAGGAGGAATGGCAGGATCAGTGGGCGCCGTCCTATTTTCACTGAGCACGGGATGGGTGCTGCAGTCTCATCACGGCTACACTCCTTTATTCTCAGTGGCAGCGGCTTCCTATCTCGTTGGACTCGCGTTTCTCATGATCGTGGCTCTGGGCCTGAGAAGAGCTGATGTACCCGCAGGTTCCGTTCGTTATTCAGAGCCCCGAGGCCCCCGCCTCAGGGACTGAGGAGTCTGTGTGATGACTACAGTGTTTTGGCAGGGCATGACTTCAGTCATGCCGCAAGATTAGTTTGTCGTCCCGAACGAAGTGAGGGATCTGCAGTTCGTATGGAAAGGCTCTATTTTCTTTACGTCTTCGCAAGTGCCGCAAAATTAGTACGGCTTTTAGCCGCTGAGGGCCTGTTTTCCGAGTCCTCACACGGGCTCTGAGCCGCGAGCCGCGAAATGAATCTCAGTGACGACGAAGATTCGTACATGATTATCATTGGCATGAATGTAATCGGAGCAGGGAACACCCGGGCGTAAAAAATGAGTCTCTATTGCGCACAAGGCGGACCGGATCGCGAGCTCTCTCCGAGCGAGCTGAAAGACTTTTTATCCGCCGCGCTCGATAAGCTTGGCGCGCCCAAAAATGTCCTCGTGGTTCCTCCGGACAAAACGCGTCTCGCCTCGCGAGCAGGCGAACTGACGCGTTATGCGTGGGAATATTACGGTGAAAGTCTGCGCGCGGTCTTGCCGGCGTTGGGCACTCACAAGGCGATGTCGGCAGACGAGACTGCCAGAATGTTTGGCAATATTCCGCGCGAGCTGTTCCGCGCTCACAATTGGCGCGAGGATGTAGAGACTATTGGAGTCGTTCCGAAGGAATTTATTTACGAGCAGTCCGAAGGGAAACTAAATTACGAATGGCCTGCCCAGGTGAACCAGCTTATCTCCCGCGGCGAATTCGATCTGATTTTGTCTGTAGGGCAGGTCGTGCCGCACGAAGTCATCGGGATGGCCAACTACAATAAAAATATCCTGGTCGGAGCCGGCGGACCCCATAGCATCAATCGCAGTCACTATTTGGGAGCCGTCTACGGCATGGAGCGGATCATGGGACGCGCGGATAATCCCGTGCGGCGCGTGCTGAACTACGCGGCTTCACGTTTTCTCAACAATCTGCGGATTGTGTACGTCCTGACTGTCATAGGCAGAAATATTTCGGGAGAAACTGTGGTGCGCGGTCTTTTTATCGGGGACGACTCGGAATGTTTCCATGCTGCGGCGGAGCTGAGTTTCCGCGTAAACTTTGTCCTGATGCCGAAGCCGATTCGCAAAGCCGTCGTTTATCTCGACCCGACAGAATTTCACAGCACATGGCTCGGAAATAAAGCGATTTATCGCACGCGCATGGCGATGGAAGACGGCGGGGAGCTGATCATTTTAGCTCCGGGCGTATGCCGCTTCGGCGAAGACACCAGAATCGATATTTTAATTCGCAAATACGGCTATCACGGCACTGACGCCACCCTCGCGATGGTGGAAGACAATGCCGACTTGGCCGCTGACTTAGGCGCGGCCGCGCATTTGATTCACGGATCATCCGAAGGACGCTTCCGCATCACCTGGTGTCCGGGGCATTTGACTCGCGAAGAGGTGGAGGAAGCGGGTTTTGGATACGGCGAAGTGAGCCAGATGACGCATTTGTACGATCCCGCGAAGCTGCAACAGGGTCGGAATCGAGTAGCGGGCGAAGATGTTTACTATATCGAAAATCCTGGGTTGGGGTTGTGGGCGTCTCGAGATCGATTTTAGGATAGGGCTGGCAGGACGCAGGCAAAATGTATCGAGCTATGGACTTGTCAGGCAAGGTGGCCGTGGTAATTGGCGGCACATCCGGCATCGGCCGAACGCTGAGCCTCGGGCTCGCTGATGCCGGTGCAAACGTAGTTGCGACCGGGCGAAATGCGGCAAACGTGGACGAGATCGCCAGAGAGATTGAATCACGCGGAAGAGACACGCTGAGAATTCCGGCCGACACACGCGACACAAGCTCATTACAACGATTGCTCGCCGCATGCATCGAGCGTTTTGAAAAAGTTGAAATTCTCGTGAATTGCGCGGGGAAAATCAAACGTGCGCCCACATTGGACTTTCCGGAAGCAGAATGGAACGACATTCTGGAGACGAATCTAACCGGAACGCTTCGTGCCTGCCAGGTGTTCGGTAAACATATGCTGAGCCGAAAGTACGGTAGGATCATAAACATCGCTTCGCTAAACAGTTTTGTGGCTTTGCACGAAGTGGCGGCATACGCCGCGAGTAAAGCTGGCGTCGCCGCGCTGACGCGGGCGCTCGCTGTGGAATGGTCGAAAGACGGCGTTCTGACGAACGCCATCGCTCCGGGAGTTTTTCGAACGCCGCTTAACGCCGAGCTGTTGGACGGTACACCGCGAGGAAAAGAATTGTTGATGCGCACGCCGATGGGACGATTCGGCAAGCTCGAAGAACTGTTGGGAGCGGCGGTGTTTCTCGCGTCGGATGCGGCATCGTTTGTCACCGGACAAATCCTTGTAGTGGACGGCGGGTTCCTCGCGAGCGGCGTAAATCAGTAGTTATGTATTATCCTGCGTAAGAGCGCTTTGTGAGAACACTTACCAAACGATTGCCCGTTTTCGCCTTCGCTGTTTTTGTTTTGTCATTGCCGCTCCATGCGCAAAAGCCGTCGGGAGCACAGGCTGGTGTGCCATCCGTGCTTCCCGGCACAAATAGCGAGTCGGGTAATGGTCATGGGCTTCCCGATGCTGAGTTGCAACCCCCGGATGCCGCCCGCACGGATGAATCATGTTTGATGTGGATCGTGGTGCGAACACCGGCGCCCACCGTTAGCGTTGCGGCCTTGCAGGTTCCCGCCAAAGCCAAGGGTGAGTTCGGCAAAGCGTGCAGCGATGTGAAGGGCAAGAAGTTCGCGAATGCCGAGGGCCACTTGCGCAAGGCGGTCGAGGAATACCCGCAATATGCGGCGGCGTGGGTTTTGCTGGGACAGGTTCTCGAAGCCGGAAATCAAACGGAGGAAGCGCAGAGCGCGTGTTCCCAAGCCTCGCACGTTGATCCGGCGTACGCGCCGGCTTACCTTTGCCTTGCGGATTTGTCCGCGCAAAGGAAGGAATGGAATGAGACGCTGAATCTGACGGATCGCGCTCTCGCCCTTGATCCAGTGCAGAACGTGTACGGCTGCTTCTACAGCGCGATGGCCCAATTTCATTTGGACCTTGTACCCGAAGCGGAGAAAAATGCTCTTAGAGCCATCGAGGCTGACCACGAGCACCGCGTGCCGAAGGCGCATCTCTTGTTGGCGCAGATCTACGAAGGGAATAACGACTTTCGCGGTGCCGCGTCTCAGCTTCGCATTTATTTGAAAGCTGCTCCGAACTCTCCGGAGTCCGCTGGGGCCAGGAAAAGTTTGGCTGAGCTCGAAAGCAAAATCCCGAAATGAACGAATCGCTCGCATCCACGAGACTCGCACTTGCGCAATCCGTAACGCGATGCTATTACTGAACACGTTATGCAATTAGAAGATACTACCTCGAACCAGGGACGCACGGATGCGATCGCGCCGCCCCAGGAATCTTGCCGCTCAAGTTCCCGCGGTCTTCCGTCATGGACGCGAGGCCTCTAAGCAGCGGCCCCATAGATTCAACCCACCGTTCCGCTGCATTTCTAATCGATACACCAAAACGATTAGAAACGTCCGTAAATCAAACAAAACAAACGTTCGAGGCCATTTCTAATCGTAACAAAATCGGCCCCCTTCGCCGCGCCGCTATCCCGCAATTCATACAGGTATCACGGTATGGAAATCGGGTCTGCCAAGCGCCAGACTCTTCACCTATGTAACCGCGCGTGGGCGTCCCATGCGGAATTTGATTCCGATCAAACTACACAACCTAGAAATCAACCGATACAAGCTGTGATATCAAGTGCCACCGGCGGCGACGCCGCGAGAGGAGAACTGATGCGTATGCGCTTTATTCGTACTGTGTTGTTGGCAATAGCGACGCTATTCGTGTCCACGGCATGTTTCGCGCAAGTCGGCGTGTCGATCACAATCGCGCCACCAGAGATTCCAGTTTACGACCAGCCTGTATGTCCCGGCGACGGCTATATCTGGACGCCTGGTTACTGGGCTTATGGTGATGTTGATGAGGGATATTACTGGGTACCTGGAACATGGGTGTTGGCCCCCGAAGTGGGATTTTTCTGGACGCCGGCGTATTGGGGTTGGGGCGACGGAGGATTCCTTTTCTATGAAGGCTACTGGGGCCCGGAGATTGGATTCTACGGCGGAATCAACTATGGCTTCGGCTATTTCGGCCATGGCTATGAAGGCGGGCGCTGGGACCACGGCCATTTCTTCTATAACAGCACGGTGAACAACATTAATGTCACCGTGATTCACAACGTTTACAACGAAAGAATCACGATTAACAACACCAGCCGCGTGAGTTTCAACGGCGGCCGCGGTGGGATAACCGAGCGTCCGACTTCGCAGGAAGAAGCGTTTGCACATGAAAGGCATGTACCTCCGGTGGCCGCTCAAGTCCAGCACCAGCAGTCGGCCCGCAGCGATCCGCAGCAACGGTTTTCTGTAAATCACGGCGCGCCGGCAGTTGCGGCAACGCCTAAGCCAGGAGCGTTCAAGGACCGTGACGTAGTAGCGTCCAAGCCGGCGGGAGGAGCGGCGCGGCCCGAGGGCAACGCCCGTCCAGAAGAAACCGCCCGGCCCGAGGGCAACGCCACTCGTCCTAGCGCCGCGGTTCATCCTAACGACTTGCCGCCGATCGAACACCCCGCTGCTCCTAACACGGGAAACTCGAAGACGGACCAGAAATACCAGAAGCAACAGGATCAGCTGGTCGCCAAGCAACAACAGGATCGGCAGAAACTGCAAAAGCAGCAGGATCAGGAACATCAAAGACTAGCAAAGCAAAATGCTGACGACGCCAGGAAACAACAGGTAGAACAGACGCACCAGCAGCAGACGCAGCAAATGGTCCAAAGACATACCCAGCAGACGCAGCAGATGCAACAGAGGCAGGCGCCGGCACCGCGCGCGACCGAGTCCAGGCCGCGCGGCTAGCCTTCTTGTCGTTTGGAAAAAATTGCGGCGGAGCGTAGGCCAATCGGCCGATGCTCCGCTGCACGATCCATCTGCGTTTGTGAGTACCCTGAGATCAGGCCACCCCTACAGGGTTTGCTTTATGGCGTACGCGACGATGCCAGCCTAGTGTAACGGTGCAATTAGCGAGCTGGGGTGGCTCGAACGGACATTCGAAGCGAAACCACTAAATGGATACTGATTAGAAACTTCAGGGTTTCCGCGAGCAAATCCGAAGATTCGGCATAGGCGAAGCCGCTGATGGCGGGAGCGAGAATGCCAATGCGCAAGGCAGCCAAGGATAGCAGACCACGATGATGCGCCAGCCCGGTTAGGAGGGCCCAGCGAAGGCCGGGCCCTCCGCAAATACCTCGGTAAGAATTTGACAGTTGTCGAATGTTTTTGAGATGAAAGGACTTTGGTTGTAACTAATAAGAGCTGGCGTCCACAATTCTGGCGCTGGCCGAATCAAAAACAAAGTAGTCGTCAGGGCGTGTCTCAATTAGTCTTGCTAATCTCGCTCTCGCATTGTCAAGGCCTTGAATAGCTTCAATCCAAATCGGCCCATCATCAGGAACACCCTTGAAGATATCGTAGGTCACGTCCATCCTTTTCCTCTCAGTGTTCAATGCAAACAAGTAGCTTCAAACTCACAAATACAGGTTTTGGAGGCGCAATTGGGATGCCAATGTCTCGGAGCAGAGCTGCGGCTAACTCCAATTGTCTCGGTTGTTTGCACGCCGATCTACCGCGGAGCTCATCGCTGTCCCCAAATGGCAGGTAAAATTTGAAAAAATGTCGGGTAATTAATTCACGGTTACATCATCTTACAGGCGCAGGCATTCGGCCGGCGTGACGGCGAGAATTTATGCGCATCATCAATGAAAAAATAATCTGCAAATCGGACACAATTTCGCGTGCCCCATCATCGGATAAAATGTGGCGGAAATAAACATGGCGGCCCTTCGAATTTTGATCGTTGACGACGAGAAAGCTGTTCGCTCGGCACTGGGAAGGTTGCTGGCCACGCGGGGGGAATGGAAGATTGTAGGTGAGGCGGTGGATGGCGCCGAAGGAATTCAAAAGGCGAAAGAGCTAAGGCCCGACGTCATAATCATGGACGTGACTATGCCTGAAATGAGTGGGCTCGAAGCCACACCAGAGGTGAAGAAGGCGCTTCCGGCTACGGAGATCCTGATATTTACGCAGCACGACTCGACGCAGATGGTCCAGGAAGCCCAGAATGCTGGGGCGAGCGGCTACCTGCTAAAATCCCAGGCGAACTGGCTGATTGCTGCGATCGAGGCACTCAGCGAACATAAAACTTTCTTTCAGGGCAAGAATCTGCCGAAAGGCCACTAGAACTTGGGATTTACGATGAGCGCTGAATGTCCAAAAGAAAGATCATCTCCCGCAAATCAGCGAAGAAAAAGGGCGCGACCAGTCTGCAACGTCGAGATTCCCAGAATCTAGAGCTGAACTCCAAGCTGGACTCGGCACTTCACCCCGCTCTGAATTCCGATCACGACGACGTCTCGAATCTCCTCAGAAATGTTGATGTTGCCCTGGTGATCGTGGATGGTGGGCTTCGCATTCGTTGGTTTACCCCTAGCGCGGCGGAAATCCTGAGCCTAATTCCCTCGAATATAGGCCGCCCTATTGCGGATCTAACCTCTCCTGTGATGTCTGCGAAACTCGAAAGCATGATCCGTGATGCCATCGCCAACGAGGCAATCGAGGAGCAGGAAGTCACGGACATCGGAGGCGTCTGGCATGCGATACGAGTTCGGCCATACATAACAGGTACGAACACGGTTGAAGGCGCAGTGCTGACGCTTACGAATATCGATCATCAAAAGAGGCAAGCGATCGAGCAAAAGCAGGCGATGGACGAACTGCGGAGACAGTCCGAACTATTGCATCTCGCCCATGACAGCATCATCGTCCGGGATCTGAACAGCGTCATATTATTCTGGAATCGGGGCGCCGAGGAAACGTATGGCTGGAGCGCGGTGGAGGCATGCGGGAACGTGTCTCATCAATTTCTGAAGACAGAATTTCCCGAGCCCTTCGATCAAATGCATGAAAAGCTCTTCGACAGCGGATCATGGGAAGGCGAATTAGTTCACCGGACGCGGACAGGAAAGCGGATCATCGTCGCAAGCCGGCAGGTGATACAGCACGATCAGAACGGCCGAACCGTTGGCATTCTCGAGATCAATAATGACATCACGCTCCGCAAGGACGCCGAAGAAGCGCTCCGGAATCTCTCGGCTCGATTGCTGCAATTGCAAGATGAAGAGCGCCGGCGAATCGCACGGGAACTACATGACAGCACGGGTCAAAGTTTGGCCGCGTTAGTCATACACCTGTCAGCGGTCAGCGCGACAGTGACCGGGGTTGACGACATGACCGCCGCCTTGCTCCGCGAGGCCATTCAGCTCTCGCAGACGGCTTCCGACGAAATTCGAACCCTTTCCTATCTTCTGCATCCTCCGACGCTCGACTACGCTGGACTAGGATCCGCACTCGAGTGGTACGTGGAGGGATTCACGCAGAGAAGCAAAGTGAAAGTGGACTTGAAGATATCGCTTGGCCCGAACCGGCTTTCCGAAATCGAGGAAAGGACGCTTTTCCGAATCGTGCAGGAAAGCCTGACTAATATTTTCCGGCACTCGGGGAGCGATACGGCAAGCGTTAGCATTGCCTTGGATTCAGGTATCGTGCGGCTGGAAGTATCCGACAAGGGTAAGGGGATACCCGGAGATATCTTGCGAGCCCTGAATAGTAGCGGCGGGCAGTTGGGCGTTGGAATTAGAGGAATGCGAGAGCGTCTCAGGCAGCTGGGTGGCTGGCTGCAAATCAGGTCTCGAGCGGACGGGACTACGCTCATTGCGAGTTTCCCGATTCGCGAAGTCGTTGTTGGCGAGAGCCGCTCGCAAGGAATGAGTTTGAGCTGATGCTCGCCCCGATTCTGAAGTTGCTGTAGATAAAAGTCTTAGCTGTGCGTAGTCAAGGTAACGGCCGATCGATCGAACCATGGTTTGTTTAGGCCGAACCGCGGCTAAGGGAATAACCGACATGGGGTACAGGATGACCCCTATAGACCAACGTGACGTACTACAGTAGTTTCCCGTGGTGTGTCATATGGTCCCGGTCTACAATTGCCAAAATCAATTCGTCTTTCTGGGGGTTCAAATATGAAAGCCCTGCGTATTTTGATTGCTGACGATCACGATCTCATGCGACGTGGAATTAAGGGGATGTTGCAGTCGCACGCAGGGTGGGAAGTTTGCGGAGAAGCGCATACCGGCCGCGAGGCTGTCGCGATGGCGCAAGAGCTGAAGCCAGATATCGTGGTGCTGGATATCAGCATGCCGGACCTCAATGGCGTGGACGCGGCAAGAAAAATTCGCAAGGATTCGCCGAGTACCGAGATTCTCATCCTTTCGGTGCATTACTCCGATCAATTGATTCGAGATATTCTCGAGGCTGGCGTGAGAGGCTATATCGTAAAGTCAGATTCGGACCGCGATCTCATAATCGCCGTCGAGACACTGGCAACTCACAAGCCATTTCTTACCTCGCGCGCGACCGAAGTGATGCTGACAAGTTTCAAAGAGGGAAGGATGCGCCCGGAGCTTCCCACATCTCTTCGAGATCGGCTCACATCCCGCGAGCGAGAAATTGTGCAGTTACTGGCCGAGGGCAAGAGCAGCAAAGAAGTCGCGTCGTCGCTCAATATCAGCGTAAAGACAGCCGAAACCCACCGCGCGAATATCATGCGCAAACTGCAGTTGCATACCGTCAGCGAATTGGTTCGATACGCGGTACGAAATCAAATCGTCGAAGCCTAACCGCTTTTCCGCTAGCGACGTTCCCATCGCGACAGAAACTAGGATAGCGGGGCGTTTGTCCGGGTTGGTAAATTATCCCAACTTCTGAAATGTCATGTGGCCCTGTCCTTTGTACCGCAAGCTACGACGGATTCTACATCCTTCGCCGTATGGCCTCTCCAGTTGAATGGCAATAGTCTGGGTGCTCCGACAAACGAATCACGATAGGCATTTGATTGGAATGGACATTTGAATTTCTAAAAAAGGAGTAAAACATATGTCAGGGAAAAAGACCGCAGTCTTTGGAATTTACTCGAGTTTGTCGACCGCAGATAACGCGACCGATACGTTGGTCCGAAACGGGTTTTCCGCGGCTGATATTTCCGCGTTGCTTCCGGAGAATTTCGGCCCGCAGCAAATTACTACAGAAAAATCCACGAAGGCGCCGGAGGGCGCGGCGACGGGAGCGGGCTCGGGCGCGGTTCTCGGCGGAGCGCTTGGATTGTTGGCCGGGATTGGGGCTTTGGCGATTCCCGGCGTGGGTCCGCTGATCGCGGCTGGGCCGATTATGGCGGCTTTGGCGGGAGTCGGAGTCGGAGGAGCTGTTGGCGGGTTCACCGGAGCTCTCATTGGTCTTGGCATCCCGGAGTATGAGGCGAAGCGCTACGAAGGACACGTGAAGAAGGGCGGTATCCTGCTCTCCGTGCACTGCGATACGTCCGAGGACATTAAGCGGGCGAAAGACATCATGAAGATTACGGGTGCGGAGGATATTTCTTCGACTGGCGAATCGGCGTCTGAGTCTTCGACGGCCAATGAGGAAGTTCGGCGTACGGCTTCGGGAAGGTAGGCCCCAAATTTTCCGCGGAGAAATTTTCAAGACGGAGTTTCTCCGCGGCGTTATCTAGCGAGAGTTCAAGCTAGGTGCACGCAGATCGAAAACTGGAGGACGAAATGAGTAAAGGAATGCAATGGACGGAATCGTTTGCGGCGTTTGCGGTGGGGATTGGCGTTGGCGCCGCAGTCGCGGTGTTTTTTGCGCCGCGTTCTGGAAGAGAAACTCGCGAATATCTTGTTAACAGCGCTAAAGACGGACTGGACAACGCTGTCGCCGCCGGGCAAAGAGTGACGCGGCGCGCGCAAGATGAGATCGAAAACGTGAAAGACCAGGTGAATGACCGAGTGCGCCAGGTCAAGGAACAAGTGCGTGAAGTGAAAGACCAGGTACGCCAGGCAACAGAAGCCGGGGAACGCGCTTATCGCGAATCAATGAAGACTCCGGCGTAGTTTAGGCTGGGCGAAGCGCGCCAGTGCCAAATCCCAATCGCGCCTTCGTGCGCGTGCTCGTTGCATGTATAGTTGTCGCCGAAAGCAACTTTTGGAGGACACAATGCAGGATGAAACGGCGCAACAGGGGCACAAGAAAATCACCCGCAAGGAATTAATTGATTTGCTGAATGAGGATCTGGCTCGGGAATACCAGGCGATTATTTCGTACGTCGTGTATTCGCAGGTGTTGAAGGGCGCTGCGTACATGAACATCGCCGGCGAGTTGGAAAAGCACGCAACCGAAGAACTGAGCCACGCTCTGATCATTTCGAATCAGATTGATTATCTCGGTGGAATGCCCG